>Ga0302232_10000009_pt1 | contig 223671 bp, 182 predicted proteins | sample II_Palsa_N2_3_FD_193575 | JGI IMG/M metagenome (GOLD analysis project Ga0302232, IMG submission 193575) | Peat permafrost microbial communities from Stordalen Mire near Abisko, Sweden - II_Palsa_N2_3 | ecosystem: Environmental > Terrestrial > Soil > Palsa > Peat permafrost | place: Sweden...
GCAAGGCTTTACCATCTGACATCGGAACGGTGGCTCTGGTTTATGTTTGGTCGCACAAACATCTTTACCTGAAGTCACCGTTCTTTTTTATCGGGGCTCCCCGGACTTCCGTGAAGAACCTTTTTTTTTTGCGCGGTCGCCGACTGGGGCGACAGTAGCTCGACCACGCCTGGGCTATCCGCGTCGCTCAATGATCTTGTAGCCCACGATAGCGCAGGTCACCTTTCCCACGGTGGATGATCGCCCAATCGTTCGGCGAGAAAATCGACGAACGCGCGCACCCGTGGCGGCACCAACCGGCGCTGCGGCATCAGCGCGTGAATGCCGGTATCGGCAATCGGATAGTCCGGCAAAAGCTGCTGCAGCCGGCCGCTACGCAATTCGTCGTAGACATGCCAGATCGAATGCAGTGCAATGCCAAGCCCGGCGACGACCGCATCACGCAGTAATTCGCCAAGGTTGCTCTCGAAGCGCCCATGCACCCGTTGTGCTATTTCGCGCCCCGTCTGATCGGTGAAGCGCCACACATCCTGCCGACCCTGGCTACCGACCAGCAGCAGGCACTCATGCTTTGCCAGATCAGCGGGGGTGCGAGGATGTCCGTACTGTTCCAGGTAGGCCGGTGAAGCACACAGCACGCGGCGATTGACGGCGAGCTTGCGCGCTACCAGACCGGAATCGTCGAGCGCACCGACCCGTATCGCCAGATCGAAACCCGATGCGACCAGATCCAGCATCTGATCGTTGAGATTCACGCTCAGCTTCACGCGTGGATGCAGCGCCAGGAACTCAGGCAGCAAAGGCGAGATGTACTGACGGCCGAACGACGCCGGCACCGTGACACGCAACGTACCGCCGACCTCGGTACCGGCCTGACGCAAGCCACCAGTCAACGCCTCCAGATCCTCCACCAGGGAGCGACCCTGTGCGGCCAGCGCAGCGCCTTCCGGGGTCGCGTGCAGCTGGCGCGTGGTCCGGTGCAGCAGGCGCACGCCAAGATCGCGCTCCAGCCGCTTCAGCCGCTGGCTGGCGACGGCTACCGAAAGATCGAGACTTCGCGCGGCAGCGCTGATCGAGCCCAGATCGAGCACGCGCAGGAACAGGCTGAGGTCGCCGACGCGATCCATGACTATCAACCGTTTATTGAAGATGATTAGTCATCTTGGTAGTTTTTTAGAAAAAGGCAACCGCCTAAGCTGGGGGTTCCTTCCCACGCGGTTTGTTGTCATGGCCATCGCCCCCGCCACCCGAGACCGCACGCCACTGGCGCTGTACGCCCTGACTGCCGGCGCGTTCGGGATCGGCACTACCGAATTCGTGATCATGGGCTTGCTGTTGCAGGTCGCCACCGATCTGCACGTCAGCATTGCGGCGGCCGGACTGCTGATTTCAGGCTACGCGCTGGGCGTGTTCGTGGGTGCGCCGCTGCTCACCGTGCTGACCAGCCGGATGCCGCGCAAGGCGGTCCTGGTCGCGCTGATGGTGATCTTCACCATCGGCAATGTTGCCTGCGCGCTAGCGCCGAACTACAGCGTACTGATGATCGCGCGGGTGATCACCTCGCTCGCCCACGGCACCTTCTTTGGTGTCGGCGCGGTGGTGGCCACCGGTCTGGTGGCTGAAGATCGCAAGGCCTCTGCGATCTCGATCATGTTCACCGGCCTCACCGTAGCGACCCTGCTCGGCGTGCCGGCAGGCGCCTGGCTGGGCCTGCACTTCGGCTGGCGCGCCACGTTCTGGGCGGTGGCCGCGATCGGCGTGATCGCCACGCTGGTCATCGCCACCCTGGTGCCAACAGCAAAGGGCGACACGTCGCCGATCGCCGTACGTGCAGAACTGAAAGCGATCGCCCGTCCACCCGTGCTGCTCGGCCTGCTGATGACGGTGCTGGGCTTCGCTGGCGTATTCACCGTGTTCACCTACATCCAGCCGATTCTGACTCGGGTGACCGGCTTCGCCGACAGCGCCGTGTCACCGATCCTGCTGGTGTTCGGGGTGGGCCTCGTCGCCGGCAACTTGCTCGGCGGTCGTCTCGCCGACCGCCGATTGATGCCTGCCCTGTTGGCGACGCTGACGACACTTGCCGTCGTGCTGGGTGCGATGACGTTCGTCCTGCATGACAGGACACTCACCGTGATTTTCGTCGGCCTGCTCGGCGTGGCCGCATTCGCCACCGTACCGCCGCTGCAGCTGTGGGTTCTGCAAAAGGCCGACGGTGCGCAGAGCCTGGCATCGAGCCTCAACATTGGCGCCTTCAACCTTGGCAACGCGCTGGGTGCGTGGCTAGGCGGTGTCGTGATCGAGCGCGGCCCGGGCCTCGGTTCGGTGACCTGGATCGCAGCGCTGGTGACCGTGGCGGGCCTCGCGGTCGCGGTCTGGAGCCTGCGCCTGGAGCGCGCGCGTCGCCCCTTGCTGGCTATCGCTTGCGCGCAGACATGAAACAACGCCTCGCCAATCCAAACTCACGCAACGCAACGGAGCCATCCCATGGACTATCGCTATCTCGGCAATTCCGGCTTCAAGGTTCCCGTACTCGGCTTCGGTGCCGGCACATTTGGCGGCAAGGGACCGTTGTTCAGCGCATGGGGCAATACCGATATCGCGGAAGCGAAACGACTGATCGACATCTGCCTCGACGCCGGCGTCAACCTCTATGACACGGCAGACGTCTATTCGGATGGCGCTTCGGAGTCGATTCTCGGCGCGGCGCTGAAAGGCCGTCGCGAGCAGGCGATCGTCTCCACCAAGATCACCCTGCGCATGGGCGATGGCCCGAACGACGTCGGCGCGTCACGTCATCATCTCATCGGCGGTGTGGAACGTGCGCTCAAGCGCCTGGGCACCGACTATATCGACCTGTTGCAACTGCATCACTTCGACGCGATGACGCCGGTGGAAAGTGTGATGTCGACGCTCGACGATCTCGTACGGGCCGGCAAGGTGCGCTATCTCGGTGCATCGAATTTCTCCGGCTGGCAGCTGATGAAATCGCAGGCCGCGGCAGATCGTCACGGTTACTCGCGCTTCGTGGCGAACCAGACCTATTACTCGCTGATCGGCCGCGACTACGAATGGGAGCTGATGCCGCTCGACCTCGATCAGGGTATCGGTGCAGTAGTGTGGAGCCCGCTCGGCTGGGGGCGTCTCACCGGCAAGATCCGCCGCGGCCTGCCGCTACCCGCAGGTAGCCGTCTGCATGACACGGAAAGCTTTGCGCCACCGGTGGATGAAGATCGGCTATATCGCGTCGTCGACGCACTGGATGCCATCGCCTTGGAAACCGGCAAGAGCATCCCGCAAATCGCATTGAACTGGCTGCTGCAACGCCCTACGGTATCAACCGTGCTGATCGGTGCACGCAACGAGCAGCAGCTGCGCCAGAACCTTGATGCAGTGGGCTGGCACCTCAGCGAAGAACAAGTCGCAAAGCTTGATGTAGCGAGCGCCGTCACGCCGCCTTATCCCTACTACCCGTATTGGAATGGACAGTTCACCGAGCGCAATCCGCCGGCCGTCTGAATCGTTCCATCACGCATGTCTAGCCTTGCCTCGGAGTTGCCATGAAAGCTGTTGCCCTCACCCGTTATTTGTCCATCGACGATCCGAATGCCCTGCTCGACGTCGAGCTAGCCAAGCCTGTCGCCGGCGAGCATGACTTGCTGGTGCGGGTCGAAGCCGTTTCGGTGAATCCTGTCGATACCAAGGTGCGCTCGCCAAAGCCGCAGGTCGAGGCAACACCGAAAGTACTCGGCTACGACGCGGCCGGCACGGTCGAGGCAGTCGGCGGATCGGCCGTTGGATTCAAGCCCGGCGATCGCGTGTACTACGCCGGTGACGTCACCCGACCCGGCAGCAATGCCGAGTACCAGCTGGTCGATGCGCGCCTGGTCGGCCATGCGCCGCAATCGCTGGATCTGGCCGCGGCGGCAGCGTTGCCGCTGACCACGATCACCGCCTGGGAACTGCTGTTCCAGCGCATGCCGTTCGACAGCGAGCACGGTGGCGAAGGCAAGTCATTACTGATCATCGGCGGTGCCGGCGGGGTCGGCTCGATCGCGATCCAGCTGGCGCGACGTGCCGGCTTCACGGTGATTGCTACCGCCTCGCGCGCGGAAACCATCGCGTGGTGCGGCACGATGGGCGCACAGCACGTCATCGACCATCGCCAGCCACTGGCGCCACAGTTGGCGACGCTGGGTTTCGAGCACGTGGATGCCGTGCTCAACCTCGCCGACACCGTTCGTTACTGGAGCACGATTGGCGAAATACTCGCGCCGCAAGGCCACGTGGGCCTGATCGTGGAACCGGCCGGCGCACTGAATATCGGTGACCCGTACAAGGCCAAGTGCATCGGCATCCATTGGGAAATGATGTTTGCCCGGCCACGCTTCAAGACCGCCGACCAGGGCGAACAAGGTCGCATCCTCGAGCGCGTTGCCGCGCTGATCGACACTGGCGAGTTGCGCAGTACGCGCACTGAAACACTGACGCCGATCACAGCGGCAAACCTGCGCGAGGCACATCGCCGGCTAGAGTCGGGCACGGGGATTGGCAAACTTGTGTTGGCCGGCTGGTGATACGCGTGCAGTAAGCGTTGGTGGAGACGGGCGCCTGCGCCCGTCTCCACCAACGACGATCAGCCGCGCTTGCCGCCGGCTGACTTCTTGCTTGGTGCCGCTTTGGCTGGCTCGCCTTTTTTGCCCAGCTGCTCCAGTAGCGTGTTCATATCCTCGGCGTGCTCCTCCTCCATCGCCAGGATGCCTTCCAGCATGCGGCGCGTGGTCGAATCGTCGGAGCCAATGTAGTCGATGATCTCGCGATAGCTGTCGATCGCGATGCGCTCGGCAACCAGATCCTCCTTGATCATATCCACCAGATCGACACCTTCGACGTAGTCGGCGTGGCTGCGGCTGAGCATGCCTTCTGGCGACAGATTCGGCTTGCCGTCGAGTTGGGTGATGCGCTCGGCGATCAGGTCAGCATGCCCCTGCTCCTGGTTCGCATGTTCCAGAAATTCAGCCTTGACGCTCTGCGAGTTGATGCCCGACGCCATGTAGTAGTGGTACTTGTAACGCAGCACGCATACCAGCTCGGTAGCCAGCGCCTGGTTGAGCAGCTTGACCACGGTAGGCCGGTCAGCGGCATAACCCGCCGTCATCGCGCCCTTTTCAATATCCTTGCGCGCGCGCTTGCGGATGTTCTCGATATCGCTGACGAACGGCTTGGTCTTGGCCATGGCTTGCTCCTTTTGATGTGGGGGTGGGCTTCGGCATGGATGACTGCCGATACCGCTGAATCCCCCACAGCCTAGGAACGCGCATGAAAAAGCCAGGTGAAGGACCCCTCACCTGGCTCGGATTTTCAACGTATGGGCGATTCAGGCCTTGTGATAGACCTCGGCCCCCTGCTCGCGGAATTCGGCAGCCTTTTCGGCCATGCCCTCGTCGATCGCCTCGAACGCTTCCATGCCGTGTTCGGCGGCATAATCGCGCACGTCCTGGGTGATCTTCATCGAGCAGAATTTCGGCCCGCACATGGAGCAGAAGTGCGCGCTCTTGTGCGCATCCTTCGGCATCGTTTCGTCGTGGAATTCCTTCGCCTTTTCCGGATCGAGGCCGAGATTGAACTGGTCGTCCCAGCGGAACTCAAAGCGCGCCTTGCTCAGCGCGTTGTCGCGCACCTGTGCACCCGGATGGCCCTTGGCCAGATCGGCCGCGTGTGCGGCGATCTTGTAGGCGATGATGCCGTCGCGCACGTCCTGCTTGTTCGGCAGGCCGAGATGCTCTTTCGGCGTCACGTAGCAAAGCATCGCGGTGCCAAACCAGCCGATCATCGCTGCACCGATCGCGCTGGTGATGTGGTCGTAACCCGGCGCGATGTCGGTGGTCAATGGCCCCAGTGTGTAGAACGGCGCTTCGCCACATTTCTCCAGCTGGCGGTCCATGTTTTCCTTGATCAGGTGCATCGGCACATGGCCGGGGCCTTCGATCATTACCTGCACATCGTGCTTCCACGCTATCTGGGTCAGCTCGCCCAGGGTATCGAGCTCGCCGAACTGCGCGGCGTCATTCGCGTCGGCGATGCAACCCGGACGCAGGCCATCGCCGAGGCTGAAGGCGACGTCATACGCCTTCATGATCTGGCAGATATCCTCGAAATGCGTGTAGAGGAAGTTCTCCCGGTGATGGGCTAGGCACCACTTCGCCATGATCGAACCGCCACGCGAAACGATGCCGGTGACGCGCTTGGCGGTCAGCGGCACGAAGCGCAGCAGGACGCCGGCGTGGATGGTGAAATAGTCCACGCCCTGCTCGGCCTGTTCGATCAGCGTGTCGCGGAAGATTTCCCAGGTGAGGTCCTCGGCGACGCCGCCCACCTTCTCCAGCGCCTGGTAGATCGGCACGGTGCCAATGGGAACCGGCGAGTTGCGGATGATCCACTCGCGCGTTTCATGAATGTGCTTGCCGGTGGACAGATCCATCACCGTGTCGCCACCCCAGCGAATCGACCAGACCAGCTTTTCCACTTCCTCGGCAATACCCGACGACACGGCCGAGTTGCCGATATTCGCGTTGATCTTGGTGAGGAAGTTGCGGCCGATGATCATCGGCTCGGACTCGGGATGGTTGATGTTGTTCGGGATGATCGCGCGGCCACGGGCCACTTCGTCGCGCACGAATTCCGGCGTGATCTTTTTCGGCAACGACGCGCCGAACGATTCGCCCGGATGCTGGTTGAGCAGCGCACTGCCAGCCAGCGCCTCGATCTTCTGGTTCTCGCGGATCGCGATGTATTCCATTTCCGGCGTGATGATGCCGCGTCGGGCGTAATGCATCTGGGTGACGTTGGCACCGTCCTTGGCGCGGCGCGGGATGCGGCGAGACGGGAAGCGCATCGCGGCCAGTTCCGGGGCTTCGGCGTGGCGACGGCTGAATTCGGAACTCAGCCCGGTCAAGGTCTCGGTGTCGCCGCGGTCGGCGATCCACGGCGCGCGCATCGCCGGCAGGCCGGCAACCAGATCGACCTGGTAATCCGGGTCGGTGTAAGGGCCGGACGTGTCGTACACGGCGATCGGCGGGTTCTCTTCGCCGCCGAACAGCCCCGGCGTCTGCGCCTGGCCAATCTCTCGCAGCGGCACGCGCAGGTCGGCGCGACTGCCCTGCACATGGATCTTGCGTGACCCGGGAATCGGCCGGGTTACGGCGTCGGAAAGCTCCTGCGCGGAGCGTACGAGATCGGAGGGCTGGGCATTCATCGGCATTCGTCCTGTTGGATGGGAAGTCCGCACATGAGATGTACGGGCTCTTGCGACGACCCTTACTGAAGAAACTCCGAACAAGCATGTTCGGGTTCTTGTGAAGGATTCGCAGCACAGACGAAGCGACGGCACCGGACGCACGAAGACTCAAGATCCGTGCGACGAAGCTCCCTACACCGGTGCTAACCGGATCAGGTTCGAAGGGTCTCTCTCAGCCGACGGTTGCCGGCACCCCCGCTTCAAAACAGCGACTATTCAAACACGAAGTGGCCGTACTAGCGAGTACCTGGGCGGACTGCCGGCCAGCCAGATACGCAGGTTCAGCGTGGCAGGTAGGCCCGCAGGAACGTCGCCACGCCGGTACGGGCCATGGCCTCGATTTCCGCCGCGGCGGTAACTGGGCATTCGTCGCAGGCAAACAGCCGGCGCAGCAGCAGATCGCCCTTGATCAGCGAGAAAAATTGCACGCTGGCGGTCTTCACGACAGGAACATCCAGCGCGCCGTGGTCAACCGCTTGCTGCAACAATCGTTCCATTAGACCGTGGGTGCGCGCCGGACCCTCTTCCCACAACAGCTTGCCGTAGCGGGGGTTGCCCTGGCGGCAATCGCTCAGGATGGCGCGAAAGGTACCGACGTTTTCTGCCTCGCAGTCGATGCGCATATGAGCCTGCGCAATGTTCTGCAAGGTCACACTGATATCGATACTGGGGTCATAGTTGTAGATGTCTTCTGGCAGCAGATCCTGGATGCGCGAGCGAATGACTTCACGGAACAAGTTGTCCTTGTCGCCAAAATGGCTATACACCGTGAGTTTGGACACCCCGGCGTCCGCCGCAATCGCATCCATGCTGGTTCCGGCGAACGCATTGCGGATAAACAGTGCCTTGGCCGCAGCCAGAATCGCGGCACGTTTCTCCATATCCTTCGGGCGACCAGGGCCCTGGGGTCTGCATTGCGCACTTGAGGTCATACCAGCACCTTCACAAATCAAAATCTGAGGTTTATTATACGCGACGGTTCAATTATTTTCCAAGATGACTCCGATCTGTCGATGTCGCCACTTATTGCGCGTACATCTCGCGCCGGATGACGTACGTCAACTTCTTGCGATGACTTCCGGCACTTCGTGACCTGCCGTACAAGCGGCAGGCTTGTCATGGTCGAAGGTTATCGTTGTGAGGTCGGGCTCAAGCACTTATCCTTTTTGACCTTTTTCGATCAGCGGGACGAGCAAGATGGCAATGAACTTCGAGCAGGCGCGGCTGAACATGGTGGAAAACCAAGTGCGCCCGTGGGAGGTCCTGGATGGTCGTGTGCTGGAGATCATCAGCCGCGTACACCGCGAGGATTTCGTCGCCGCCGCGCATCGCCAGCTGGCATTTGCCGATCTGTGCCTGCCGCTGGGCCATGGCGAAGTGATGATGAAACCGGTGGTTGAGGGCCGCGTGCTGCAGGCGCTGGAACTGCTGCCGACCGACCGGGTGCTGGAAATCGGCACCGGCTCGGGCTTTCTCACCGCCTGCCTTGCCGGATTGTCAGCGCACGTCACCAGCGTCGACATCCATGCCGATTTCACTGCCGCCGCGGCTCAGCGCTTGCAGGCCGCCGGCATTGCCAATGTGACACTGGCCACCGGCGAAGCCGTGCTGGGCTGGCAGCCAAACGAACTATTCGACGCGCTGGTGGTGACGGGCGCGGTGTCTGCCATTCCGCCACGCTGGCTGACCTGGCTCAAGCCCGCTGCGCGAGCGTTGATCGTGCGCGGCCAATCGCCGGTGCAGCATGCCACCTTGCTGACTCATGAAGGCGCGGGTCGTTACCGCGAAGAAACCCTGTTCGAAACCGATCTGCCTTATCTGACCCATGCCGAACCGCCCCAGCGTTTCGTCTTCTGACTTGATCCCCACGAGGCACTCCATGCGTTTGAAGTTGCTCACCCTGGCCGTGGCCCTGGCCGTCATTTCGCTGCCCAGCCATGGCGAGGATCTGCTCGATGCCTATCGGCAGGCACGCGCCAACGATCCGGTGCTGGCCCAGGCCGACGCGCAAAATCTTGCTGTCGGTGAAGGCGTTCCCCAGGCTCGTGCCCTTTTGCTGCCGCAGATATCGGCCAGTCTTGGTCTGACCCAGAACAGCGGTCCGGCGGCGAGCGAACAGGCACTTTCCGAGGGCGGAACCTCTTCGGTCGGCAACATCCGCACGCGCACCGAGCAGGCCCAGCTGACCCAGGTCGTGTTCGACCTGAGCAAGATCGCCAACCTCCAGGTCGCACATTCGAACGCGAGCGCTGGCGATCAGACCTACCAGGCCGCGGAGCAGGATTTGTATGTCCGTGTCGCGACCGCTTATTTCACCATCCTGACCGATGAAGACGCGCTGACCTTCGCCAAGGCCAACGAGGACGCTTTCAAGAAGCAGTACGATCAGGCGGATGCCCAGTACAAAGCGGGTATCGCGGCGATCACTGGCTCCTACCAGGCCAAGGCCGCTTATGAAGCAGCCAAGGCACAGACCATCACGGCGCAGAACACCCTCAGCGATGCTCGCGAAGCGCTGACCCAGATTACCGGCAAGCCGGCCGGCGACCTGAAGAAGCTGCGCGACCAGCTTCCCCTGGAAGCGCCGGTGCCGGCCGATCCGGACGCATGGGTGGAAGTTGCGCTGAAGAGCAATCCGGCCGTGCTGTCGCAGCAGGACAGCCTCGCGGCTGCCGAACACAGCATCCTCGCCGCGCGCGCAGGCCACTTGCCGACGATCAACGCCTCGATATCGCGTGGCGAATCCACCTCTTGGCTGGAGAACGGCAGCTATGCCGCGCCCGGCAGCCTAGCTGCAGCCGCCAACGGCCGGCTGGGCAACACGATCGGTGTAACGCTGTCGGTACCGATCTTTTCCGGCGGTGCTACGCAATCGCAGGTGCGCCAGTCGATCGATGAGCGTGACGTCGCGCAGGACTCGCTGGAGTCCGAGCGCCGACTGGTGACCCGCACCACGCTCAACTTCTACCGCTCCATCATTGCCGACATCGAAGAAGTCCAATCCGGCAAGGCGGCCGTCGACTCCGGTCAAAAAGCGCTTGACGCGACCCGCGCCGGATTCAACGTCGGTACGGAAACCATCATCGATGTGCTCAATGCCATCCAGACCCTGACCTCGGCGGAGAATACTTATTCGCAGGCGCGTCACCAGATGGTTCTGGACAAATTGAATCTGAAGTTTTCCGTGGGCACCGTCGAATACAAGGATCTCGAGGCGGCCAACGCACTGCTGCAATAAAAGCATCGGCTGCATCGGAACCAACGAAAAAACCGGGCCACGCTGCCCGGTTTTTTTTTCGGCCACTATTTCAGCCGGCCAATTCGATCGGACTTTCTTAGAGCCTGTCTAAAGGCTCCCTGACGTCGAATCTCGGCGATCACTTCAGGACTGGCGGGCATGACCCCTCCCCCTGCTTTCCGGGGGGAGGCTGGGAGGGGGTGCTCTTGAGCACGTCTGAGGCAAGAGCTTTACCCCTCCCCAACCCTCCCCTGCAAACAGGGGAGGGAGCCAAAAGCCAAGCTCGCTTGTTAGATTCAACGCCAAACGGAACAGACTTTGGACAGGCTCTCAGGCTATTCCTGCAGCACCGCGTCGATCATCTGCATGATCCGCTGAACCGCTCCGCGCTCGCGATCGAAAACCTGCTGGGCGGCCCGCCCCATGCGCTCGCGCTTGGCCGGATCACGCAACAGTTCCAGTACGTCATGGCCCAGCTGCTCGTTGCCGGCCACGCGCTCTGCACCACCCTGCAGCAGCAGGCTGCGGGTGATTTCCTCGAAATTGAAGGTGTGTGGCCCGACCAGTACCGGGGTGGACAAAGCTGCCGGCTCCAGCACGTTATGGCCGCCAATCGGCACCAGGCTGCCACCGACAAACGCCACTTCGGCCGCCGAGAAAAACGGCATCAGCTGACCCATCGCATCGATCACGAACACCTGATGCGACGGCAACGGCACGCCATTGGCGCTATGCGTCGCCACCGTGAAGCCCAGGCTGCGTACCGACTGCTCAACCATCCGGAAGCGCTCTGGATGACGTGGCGCAAGCAACAGCAGCGCATCAGGCAGGCGCTTGAGTACCTGCAGGTGCGCCTCAAGCACCGTCAACTCCTCGCCTTCATGCGTGCTGGCGGCCATCCACACCGGCCGCCGCGGCCCCCAGTGCTCGCGCATCGCCGCGCCATCGGTGACCACACCTTGCGGTATCGGCATGTCGAACTTCATGTTGCCGGTGACCACGATTTGCTGCGGATCGGCTCCCAGCAGCCGATAGCGCGCGGCATCCGTTCGCGACTGCGCGGCAATCTTGCGCACACATCGCAGCGCCGAACGCACCATTCCGCGCAGTGGCTTGTAGCCGCGCATCGAACGCTCGGACAAGCGTGCGTTGACGATCATCAACGGAATGCCGCGATTGCGGCAGGCGAAATACAGGTTCGGCCAGATCTCGGTTTCCACGATCAAGGCGAGTCGCGGACGCACCTGGCGCAGGAAGCGGCTCACCGCGAACGGCAAGTCGTACGGCAGGTAGACATGAAACACACTGTCGCCAAACAGCTGATGCACTCGCGCCGTCCCGGTCGGAGTGACCGTGGTGATCACCAGCGGCGCGTTCGGATAATCCCGGCGCAACGCCTTGATCAAGGGTTCGGCCGCATTCACTTCGCCAACCGAAACGGCGTGTATCCACAGACTGCCGCTGAAACCCGGTGCATCAAAAAAACCGAAGCGCTCGGGCCAACGCCGATGGTAAGGCCGCGAACGCACGCCACGCGCCAGCAATCGCAGCACCATCAGTGGCGTCACCAAGTACATCGCGAGTGTGTAGAGATAACGCAACGATCAATCCTTGCGAGCAACGCGGCAGTATAGCCAGAGCAATCGATGGAAGCCGGATCGAAGCGCGCCAGCTACAATGCCGACGATGCCCGGCATGCCCCGCCCCACCTTTACCCGTTCGCTGCTTGCGCCGCGCCATTGGCCGGCATGGCTCGGTGTGGGCGTGATCTGGTTGATTGCACAGCTTCCGTATGCCGCCCTGCTATGGCTCGGCCGCCGACTTGGCGCGCTGGTGCAGCTGACTCCCTCGGCTCGCCGGCATATCGCCGAAACCAATATTGCGCTGTGCTTCCCCGAGCTCGATGACGCCGCGCGAACCGCCCTGGTCGATGCAAACCTGCGTGACATCGGGCTGATGATGGTGGAGTTTGCCTTGGGCTGGATGGGCAGTGACCGCAGCATGGCACGCATACCGACCGACATCGAAGGACTGCAGCATCTCGAGGCGGCGCGCGCGCAGGGCAAGGGCGTATTGCTGGTTGGCGGGCACTTCTCGCATCTGGAACTTTGCGCTCGACTGGTCTCGCAGCGCATTCGCATTTCAGGCATGTACCGTCGAATGGATTCGGCCGTGTTCGAGTGGGCCATCCTGCGCGCGCGCCTGCACTACGCCACCGCGATGTTCGACAAAGACGACATCCGCGGCACGGTGAAGCATCTGCGCAGCGGCGGCACGCTGTGGTACGCGCCCGATCAGGATATGCGCAGCAAGGACAGCGTGTTCGTGCCGTTCTTCGGTGTGCCGGCAGCCACTATCAGCGCCACCCATCACCTGGCGCGGATGTCCGGCGCCGTGGTGATCCCGTTCTTCCATCGCCGCCTGCCTGACGGCAAGGGCTATGCCTTGCGACTGGGCGCGCCGCTGGAGAATTTTCCGAGTGCCGACGTGCTGACTGACACTGCACGCGTCAACGCCTGCATCGAGCAGATGGTGCGTGAGGCACCGGAACAGTATCTGTGGGTGCACAAGCGCTTCAAGAGCCGACCGGAAGGGCTGCCACCGGTGTATTAAGGGCCGGTTTAAGATCGCGCCGCATTCCGCGGCGAGGCGGTCTTGAATAGGCCCAGGTGCGACAGATTGGCGACAGGAGATCACCGGAAAATCGGTCGCTGGCCACCAGCTCCTCGCGGCAATGACAACTACTCAAACGGCACCGTCACGCAAGTTGCAAAGTGCGGATCATTCTGCGCGGCCACCTTCGACACCGATCCCCATCTTCATGTATCACAACATCGCGCCCGCACCGCGCGATATTCGTGTGTACCGAAGCCTGTATGTGAGCCCACGCGCGTTTGCACGCCAGATGTGGTTGCTGCAACGACTGGGCTATGTCGGAATGTCGATGACCGCAGCCGAACCGTATCTGCGCGGCGAGCTGCAGGGACGCGTCGCGGTGATCACCCTCGACGACGGCTATGTCGACAATCTCCAGGCCGCCATGCCCGTGCTGCAGCGCTACGGCTTCAGTGCTACCTGCTATGTCGTGAGCGGGCAGATCGGGCACCACAACAGCTGGGACGTGGATCGGCTAGGCATCCGCAAGCCGCTGATGACCGTCGAACAACTGCGCGAGTGGCACGCCGGCGGGATGGAAGTCGGCGCGCATACGCGCACCCATCCCCGGCTGACGCAATGCGATGAAAAGCAGTTGCGCGATGAGATCCACGGCAGCAAGGCCGAGCTTGAGGATCTCCTCGCACTCCCGGTAAGCCAGTTCTGCTACCCGTACGGAGACCAGAACGATCGCGTGGTTGCGGCGACGCGCGAAGCGGGCTTCAACGCCGCAACGACCACCCACCGTGGTCGCGCCATTCCCGGCTCCGATCCATGGCGGCTGCCACGCATACAGGTGGCCAGACATCACCTGTTGCCGCAATTCGCGATGAAGACTCTTTCCGGTTACGAGGATCGGCGTTAATGAAATTCCTGTTCGTCGGTACCAACCCCGAGCACACCGGCGCAGCCACCCACTTTGTGGCACTGGCACAGGCCATGGCCGAGGCCGGACACGACGTCAGCGCCGTGGTCTATCCGGATGGCCTGATTGCACAGGGGCTGGCGCCGTCGAACGTGCGCCTGCACTACGCCAAGTTTCGCAATGCGTTCGACCCGCGCGGCTATCGCGCCGTCATAGCCGCCATCAGGCAGCAACGACCGGACTGGCTCATCGGCAACTTCGGCAAGGAGTACTGGCCGCTGATCGCGTGCGGCCGGCTGATGAAGGTAAAGGTCGCCCTGTTCCGGCATCGCACGCCGGCCATGAGTCGTTTCTCCGGCTATCTGTTGCCACGCCTTGCGCAACGCTTCTTCGCTGTCTCCAAGTACGCTCGCCAGGCCTATCTCGACTGGGGCGTTCCACCCCAGCTCGTGCAGATTTTGTACAACCCGGTGGACATGGCCCTGTATCAGCCATCCGCCGCGCAAAGCGCTGAAATCCGAAACCGCCTGGGCCTGGATGATGACTCCATCGTGCTCGGCTACTTCGGGCGCATGAGTGATGGCAAGGGCATCTTCACCCTGCTCGAAGCCGCCAGCGCAGCCATGCGCACCGAGCCCAAGTTGCACTGCCTGTGGGTCGGCGATGGCCCCGATGCGGCGCTATTGCACGAGCGCATTGCTGCCGAGCCCGAGACGGCACACCGGCATCACTTCACTGGCTGGACGCACGACGTGCATCCTTACTACAAAGCGATTTCCGTGCTGGCCTTCCCCTCGAAACTGCCCGAGACGTTCGGCCGCGTCGCCGTCGAAGCACAAGCTTGCGGCGTCCCCGTGCTCGGCAGTGACATCGGAGGCGTACCCGAGACGATGCAGGCCGGCGTCACCGGCTTTCTGCTGCCACCCATCGATGTCGACGCCTGGCGCGACGCGATTCTGAAGATGGCCGACAGCGATCGCCGCCAGACCATGGGCACCGCTGCGCGCGAATTCGTCGCACATCATTTCAGTACCACGGTCATCGCCAAAGATTTCTTGAATATCCTGAGCGACGATCAATGGCATGGCGTAAGTACATCTCCCAGCTCGAGTACACGGTTGCCCTGACGCGCGATGGCGAGGCGTTCGGAAAGTGCGTGGGGGATGTGTCCCTCTAGGCAGGTAAGGGACACATTTCTCGCTGCAAGGTCAAATCGACCTATTCGCCATGTTGTGCGGCGGTGTTCTTGGAAAGTTGTTATCGGCCTGTGCGAGAGTGCTATCGTGCCGAAACCACATTCAGACAAGGAAAAGTCGATGAAGTGTTCCAAGCACCCAGAGCGCGATGCAGCAGGCGTCTGCGCGTATAGCGGCAAACCTTATTGCTCAGAAGAGCTTGTCGAAGTTCAGGGCAAGATGTACGCGAAAGATAACCTCAGCCTGGTCATGGCCGAGACGAAAGAGAAGTTTCAGGGCGGCAATCCCAATCCGATAGTGTTCATGAACGCAGGTGGCGCGGCGGCTGTTGCTATGCCCGCATTCCCGGTGGGAACCAAGAGCAAGGGCATAGCCGTTGTGCTTGCGTGGTTACTCGGCGGTTTAGGTGCCCACAAGTTCTATCTCGGTCAGGCCGGCTGGGGTGTTGTGTACCTGCTCTTCTGCTGGACATTCATTCCCTCGTTCATTGCCTTCATTGAAGGCTTGAGCTACCTGTTCATGAGTGAAGCGAACTTCGCTCGCAAATACGGGTAAGCGCCCGAAGGTGTGGTCAGAGTTAGTTCGGACCCATACCTTTTTGGAGCGCGAGGCAGGGAACGTGGCGAGTAACGTGGTTGGCATCCAGTACCTCAACCAAAATAAAAACCCGCCACGGGGGCGCGTCTCTGCCTTGGCTGGGAGACTAGGATTGTTTGGCCCATCCATGAGCCAAACCCCCGCTTTGCGGGGGCCAGCCTGCGGCTGTCCTTGTCGTTCCAGACGACTAGTCGACTGCTCAGGCAGGATGCCGAAGCGAACATCGGCGCAGCCGATGGCCCGGAGGGCGAGGCACAGGAAGTGCCGAGTAACGTGGTTGGTCTCCGCTGTACCCCAACCAAAAATAAAAAACCCGCCACGGGGGCGGGTCTCTGCTTTGGCTGGGAGACTAGGATTGTTTGGCCCATCCATGGGCCTAACCCCGCTTCGCGGGGCCAGCCTGCGGCTGTCCAAAATCGTTCCAGACGATTTTGTCGAACGTGCTCCCCCTCCTGTACCCCAACCAAAAATAAAAAACCCGCCACAAGGGCGGGTTTTCTATTTTGGCTGGGAGACTAGGATTCGAACCTAGATAGACAGCGTCAGAGGCTGTCGTCCTACCGTTAGACGATCTCCCAAAAACTGCTGGATCGATGCGCTCTGACTTTTGTGCACCGAACCGACAAACGTAACTCCCGGGGGAATTAGCGCTTGGAGAACTGTGTCGCGCGACGGGCCTTGTGCAGACCGACCTTCTTACGCTCGACTTCGCGGGCGTCACGGGTCACGAAACCAGCCTTGCGCAGGGGCGACTTCAGGCTTTCGTCGTACTCGATCAGCGCGCGGGCGATGCCCAGGCGGATCGCACCGGCCTGGCCGGTGATGCCGCCGCCAGCGACGGTGACGGTGATGTCGAACTTGCTGGTGTTTTCGGTCAGTTCGAGCGGCTGGCGCACGATCATGCACGAGGTCTCGCGGCCGAAGAACTGCTCAAGCGACTTGCCGTTGACCACGATCTCGCCCTTGCCCTTGCGCAGGAACACGCGGGCGGCGGAGGTTTTGCGGCGGCCAGTGCCGTAATTCTGCTGGATCGTCATGTTGATTCCTTAGAGTTCCAGCGCCTGCGGCTGCTGTGCGATATGCGGATGCTCGGCGCCACCGTAGACCTTGAGCTTGCGATACATCTCGCGGCCCAGCGGATTCTTCGGCAGCATGCCCTTGACGGCGATTTCGATCACGCGCTCCGGGTAGGTCGCCAGCAGGTCCTTCAGACTGGTGGTCTTCAGGTTGCCGATGTAGCCGGTGAAGCGGTGGTACTTCTTGTTGTCCAGCTTGGCACCCGTGACGGCCACCTTCTGCGCGTTGATCACCACGATATAATCGCCGGTGTCGCAATGCGGGGTGTATTCCGGCTTGTGCTTGCCGCGCAGACGACGAGCGATTTCAGTCGACAGGCGACCGAGCGTCTTGTTCGTGGCGTCAACCACGAACCAGTCGCGCTTGACGTTATCTGCATTGGCGCTAAACGTTTTCATTTCAGAATACCTAGTCTGCCGCCGTCAGGCGGTACGCGTAATCGGTGGAACAAAGGCGCGAGATGATAGCGGAGCTGTCATCCGTGGCGCAAGCCCACCGACCGGCGGGCTGTGAGCTGGCAATGATAGCATGATGAGCATGCCGCTTGAAAAGTCCCCCCCAGGTGCCGCCTCTGGCCGCATCGTCGATTTAGCCGACCAATGCGTGCAATGCGGGCTGTGCCTGCCGGTGTGCCCTACCTATGCGCTGGATCGGAACGAGGCGGAGTCTCCACGCGGGCGTATTGCCATTGCCGCTGCGCTGGCGCGGGATCAAGCCAAGCCGGACGAGGCATTGCGCGGGCATCTGGATCATTGCCTGGGCTGCCTGAACTGCGAAAAAGCGTGCCCAGCCAACGTGCAATACGGCGAACTGCTGTTCGAAACACGCGCCCTGCTGGGGCCAGCGCCGCACCGCCCCAAGCAGTTGCTGAACCTGATCAAGCGACCCGTATTGATGCGTGAGCTGCGCCGGATCGGCGGGTGGCTGGCCCTGCCGCGCTGGAAAAACTGGCTGGCACGTAGGCTGCCGGAGCGTTCGCCGTGGCGTGCCACCCTGCTCGTCATGCCATCCGATGCCCCGGCAGCGCGAGCTCAAGCCCGACCCGACAGCCATGGAAAGCCCGTGCTGGCGCTGTTCCCCGGCTGCGTGGCCAGTGTCGATGATGCCCAGGCACAGCAGGCCGCGATCAACCTGCTGGAGGCTGCAGGCTTCCACGTCAGCGTGCTGCCAGCGTTCTGCTGCGGTGCGATGGATCTGCACGGTGGCGCATCGGAATCCGCCGAACGGGCTGCACAGCAGGTACGCCAGGCCTGGGCCGCCAGCGGCGCAACCCAGCTGATCAGCGTGACGCCAGGCTGCATCGGCACGCTGCGCCGCGCGTTACCCGAGGTGAGCGTGATTGACCCCCTGGAGCTGTTGGCAGCGCATGCCGGGCAACTGCGCTTTCGGCCGCTTGCGCAGAGGGTCGCACTGCACCTGCCGTGTACCCAGATCAATGTGGCGCGCAGCGATGGTGCATTGCTGCAGCTGCTGCGCCGCGTGCCCGAGCTTGAGGTGAAGTCGCTGCCACGACCACCGTATTGCTGCGGCGCAGCCGGCAGCCACCTGCTGGAGTTTCCCGCGCGTGCCGGGCAGTTGCGTGACGAGACGCTGCGGCAAGCCGCCACACTGGAACCTCAGCGGCTACTGTCGTCCAATATCGGCTGCCGTCTGCATCTGGCTGCCGGCATCGAGGCGCAAGGTTTGCGCTGGCCGCATCAGCATCCCTTGACGCTGCTGGCGCAACAACTGGAGCACGAAAATTGAGCCCGCGACCCTTGAACCAGGAACGTCCATGACCGTTCGCACGCTGACCCCACTAGATCGCTTGCTCGCCGGTTGCGAGCGCGCGCTGGAAGCCATCGCCGGCTCACCGGAAGCCCACCGCCCCTCGCCCGCCGTCGATATCGCCGAAGCGGACATGAACGATGCCGAACGCCACCATGCCGCCGGCCTCATGCGGATCAACCATACCGGCGAAGTCTGCGCACAGGCGCTGTATTTCGGCCAGGCCGCACTGGCCCGTAGCGCAGACAACCGCAGGCATCTGCTACACGCGGCTGCCGAGGAAACCGACCATCTGGCTTGGTGCGCCACACGGCTGCATCAGCTGGACAGCCGCCCGAGCCTGCTCAATCCTTTGTGGTACGTCGGCAGCTACGCGATCGGCGCCGCCGCCGCGCTGGCCGGCGACCCAGTCAGCCTTGGCTTTGTGGTGGAAACCGAACGCCAGGTCGAAGCCCACCTGGCCGAACATCTGCAAAAACTTCCCGCCCAGGACGAACGCTCACGCGCCGTGCTGACACAGATGCAGAGCGACGAGATCCGTCACGCACAGGCGGCGCAGCAGCGCGGCGGCATCGATCTGCCGTTTCCGCTACCCCAGTTGATGCATTTCAGCTCGATGGTGATGAAAGCGGTGGCGTATCGGGTCTAGGGGCGACTTCAGTCGCAACGCTTTGGCTTTGGCGTGGATCTGCTTTTGCTCATGCTTTTGCTTTTCTAAAATGCGCGCGCAGGACGCGCGCCGCTCTACCCGGGGCGCCTGTGCGGGTTGGCCTTCTCTTTGGGTTACTTTTCTCTTGGCCACTCACGGCTCAAGAGAAAAGTGACTCGCCCTCCGCAGGAGGACGAAATGCTCTGCAAGCGGAATAGCAGAGCGCGGCAATGCAGCGCGTGAAGCGAAAGGCGCTGGGCCCCTGCCTGCGCAGGGGTGACGAAGATTGAGCAGTCCCGCGAGCACCGAACCCTCACCCCAGCCCTCTCCCAATCGGAGAGGGGGAAGAACCAAGTGGCTATCGGGCCAGAGCCCCTCAACGAAAAACCCGCCTCGCGGCGGGTTTTTGTTACATCAGGTTGCGGCCGTGAAACAGTTCCTCGATCTCTCGGCGCAGCAGTTGTTCGATGCGCTGGCGCTCCTTGAAGGAGAGGTCATCGGCGTGCGAATCGAACAGGTACGTGTCAAGGTCGAAGTCCTTGATGTGCATCTTCGTGTGGAACATGTTTTCCTGGTACACGTTGACGTCGAACATCTCGTATTTCTGGCGGATGTGCTTGGCCAGGTAGTCCTGCACCGAATTGATCTTGTGATCGATGAAGTGCTTCTTGCCCTTCACGTCACGGGTGAAGCCACGCACGCGGTAGTCGCACACCACGATGTCCGACTCGAAGCTGTCGATCAGGTAGTTCAACGCCTTCAGCGGCGAGATCACGCCGCAGGTGGCCACGTCGATGTCCGCGCGGAACGTCGCGATGCCGTTGTGCGGATGCGTTTCCGGATAGGTGTGGACGGTGATGTGGCTCTTGTCCATGTGCGCGACGACGGCACCGGAAATGGTGTCGCGGCCGAGCTTCTCCAGCACCGGCTCCTCGGAGATCAGCATGGTCACCGAGGCGCCTTGCGGATCGTAATCCTGGCGCGCGATGTTCAGGATATTCGCGCCGATGATCTCGGCCACGTCGGTGAGGATCTGGGTCAGGCGGTCGGCATCGTACTGGTCATCGATGTACTCGATGTAGTTGCGACGCTGGTCTTCGGACACCGCATAGCAGATGTCGTAAATGTTGAAGCTCAACGCCTTGGTCAGGTTGTTGAAACCCTGCAGACGCAGACGGGGAAGTGGTTTCACCACGGACGGCTCTCCATGACCGATCATTCGGTCAGCAAGTGGAGGCGGGTTAGCGACAAGGGTCCCCGCAGAATGGTATGACGCGCAGGTAGCAACCTTCCGCGACCCTTGTGACCGGCGTGCGACACTCACTGTCACATACCGTTAAGACCGCCTAGTATGCGACAAAAAGCGGGAAAACTGAACCTTCGGCAAGTCGCCCAGGTTTGCCATAATGCCGCACTTACGGGGTGGCCACGGCTGCGAGATGCTGTGCTCGCGGTGATCGCCGCTGACAGACAACTTTTTTGGGAATGATCGTGGCGCAACTTAAATACCAGCTTCAGCAGGCTTTCGAACGTTCCCAGGCTCCACTCGGATTTGCGCCGGACCCCGCCGCGATGGAGCGCTTTCTCGCGCTATGTCATCGCCGCCGCTATCCGGGCAAGACCGCCATCATCCGTCCGGGTGACCCGGCCAACACCCTGTATTACGTCATCGAAGGCTCGCTGGCGGTATGCACCGAGGATGAGCAGGGGCGCGAACTGATCCTCGCCTACATCAGCCGCGGCCAGTACATCGGCGAGATGGGCCTGTTCGTGGAGCAGGCACAGCGTGAGTCGATGGTACGCACACGTACCCCGTGCGAGATGGCCGAAATCAGCTACGAGCGGCTGTTCCAGTTGATGGAAGGCCCGCTGCGCGAGGAGTGCCCGAAGATCCTGTTCACGATCGGCGCCCAGTTGACCAATCGCCTGCTGCGCACCTCGCGCCAGGTCAGCCGGATGGCATTCATGGATGTCACCAATCGCATTTCGCGCACACTGCTCGACTTGTGCCAGGAACCGGATTCGATGACCCACCCGGACGGTACGCAGATCCGCATCTCGCGTCAGGAAGTGAGCCGTATCGTAGGCTGCTCACGCGAGATGGTCGGTCGCGTACTCAAGCAGCTGGAAGAGCAGCGCATGATCGACGTCACCGGCAAGACGATCGTGGTGCGCGGCACCCGTTAACGTCGGCGCATCGCGCGCGAAAGACGCCCCGCTGGCTGGTTCATGCATTGATACCGGCCAGTGTTTGCTTTACGACGCTGCCATACCCGCACCCGTTGGCGATGCCTGTCGTAGGTTGGGGTGAGCGTAAGCGATGCCCAACAGTCCCGCTGCTGGGTGTTGGGCATCGCTGACGCTCACCCCAACCTACGATTCCGCTTCGGTCACAGCACCCTCTCCGGTGGGGGAGCGCAACTGCAACAGTGTCGCCTCGGCGAGCTTCAGAACCACTCGGCGCGGGTAATCGCCCGGCCCAATGCCTTCTCGACTTTCTTGCACAGCGTAGGCGTGCCGTTGACCAGTACCACTTCCCTGGCCGGCTTCAGCATCGGCACATCCTGTAACGAGTCGCTGTAGGCCACCTGCCATGCGGTGACGCCATGCTGTGCCAGTTGCTGCACCTTGCGCTTGCCCACGTTGTGCAAAAGCGGCCGCATGCCGAACCAGCCAGGGCGCAACTGCGAGGCAAGGACTTCCAGATGGGTCAGCCCCAGCTGCTGCAGAATGCTGCTCACCAGCACCAGCTCGCACCCAGTGACCACGATCACCCGTTCGCCAGCCGCCTGATGCCGACGCAACGCGTGCAGCCCATCACGGTAGAACTGGCGTGGTCGGCGCGCCAGCGTCGCGGCGAAACCGCAAGCGATGGCCTGATAGCGCTGCTGGCTCACTCCAAGCAACGCGATGCGCACCAACGTACGCATCACCAGCCGCCGCGAAAACGGCAGTTGCAACAGCAACAACGGCACACACAGCAACGCCAGTAGCGAGCGCCACAGCGAACGGGTATAGCGCTCGCGCATGAACAGATAGAACGCGTCGCCGTGAATCAGTACGCCGTCAAAATCGAACAGTACGATGGGTGGTGTCGCCACAGCATCCACGCTCACCCTGTCCGCTTCCGTGTTGTCCAGCTCATTCACTACGTTCGTGTCTGCGGGGAGCATGACGGTCACGGCGTGCCGAACAGCCGCCGCAATTCGCTACCCGGATCTTCCGCACGCATGAATGCCTCGCCGACCAGAAACGCCTGGATGCCGCCTTCCTGCAGGCGCGCCACATCTTCGGGTGTATGGATGCCGGACTCGGCCACCAGCACGCGGTCGTACTCGATCAGCCCCTGCAGCGTCAGCGAGGTTTCCAGTGAGGTCTCGAAACTGCGCAGGTTGCGATTATTGACGCCGATCAGCGGCACCGGCACCGCCATGGCGCGCTCCAGCTCTTCTTCGTCGTGTACTTCGCACAGCACATCCAGGTCGAGCTCGGCAGCGAGCAGCGACAGCTGCAGCAGCGCGTCATCGTCCAGTGCAGCGACGATCAACAAGACACAATCGGCACCAATCGCCCGAGCTTCATGGACCTGGTACGGATCGATGATGAAATCCTTGCGCAATAACGGCAGCGAACAAGCCGCGCGGGCCTGCTGCAGAAACGCCTCGCTACCCTGGAAAAAATCGCTGTCGGTAAGCACCGAAAGGCAGGCGGCACCCGCCGCCTCGTAGCTGCGCGCAATCGCGGCCGGATCGAAATTCGCGCGAATCACGCCCTTGCTCGGACTGGCCTTCTTCACTTCGGCGATCACCGCCGGCAAGCCAGCGGCGATCTTCGCCTCGATGGCGGCGGCAAAGCCGCGGGTATCGGGCAACTCCGCGATGCGCGCCGCTAGTTCGGCCAGCGGCAGCTTCGCCCGGCGTTCGGCGATCTCTTCCGTCTTGCGGGCAAGGATGCGATTGAGGATGTCGGTCATAGCATCTCGCTGTTTGTGCAGGGGCGCATCCTGTGCGCGATGGCGGTGTCATGTCGGCAATCGGATGAATTACACACAGCGTGCGCCCCTACATCGAGCCAGCAAAAAGACGCTGGGTCGCCGCCACGAAGGCCTGCATTTTCGCATGTGCAGCGCCGCTGGCAACCGTTGAGCGAGCCAATTCGATGCCGTTGTCGATGGAATCGACCACATCGGCCGTATACAGCGCCGCACCGGCGTTCAGGCAGACGATGTCATGCGGAACACCGCGGCGACCCTCCAGTGCTTCGAGCAACATCGCCTTGGACTCCGCGACATTCTCCACTCGCAGATTGCGGCTGGAGGCCATTGCCAGGCCGAAATCCTCCGGCTCGATTTCGTATTCGCGAACCACGCCATGGCGCAGTTCGCCGACCAGCGTCGCTGCGCCCAATGAAATCTCATCCATACCGTCGCGACCCCACACCACCAGCGCATGCTGCGCGCCAAGCTGCTGCAATACGCGCACCTGGATGCCGACCAGATCGGGGTGGAATACACCCATCAGGATATTTGGCGCGCCGGCCGGATTGGTCAGCGGACCGAGGATGTTAAACAGGGTGCGCACGCCCATTTCCTTGCGCACCGGCGCCACCACCTTCATCGCCGGATGATGGTTCGGCGCAAACATGAAGCCAATGCCGGTTTCGGCCATGCACTGCGCGACCTGCGCCGGTGCCAGGTCGATCCTTGCGCCCAGCGCCTCCAGCACATCCGCGCTACCGGATTTCGACGACACGCTGCGGCCGCCATGCTTGGCCACGCGCGCGCCGGCTGCCGCCGCGACAAACATCGAGGCGGTGGAGATGTTGAAGCTCGACGCGCCGTCGCCGCCGGTACCGACGATGTCGATCAGGTGCTCATGGCCAGTGGCAGTCTCGGCGCCACTGAGCGGCACCTTCGCCGACAGCTCGCGCATCACCCGCGCGGCGCCGGTGATTTCCCCAACGGTTTCCTTCTTCACGCGCAGACCGGTGATGATCGCGGCGGTCATCAGCGGGCTCACTTCGCCACCCATGATCTGACGCATCAGCGCGATCATCTCGTCGTGGAAGATCTCGCGATGTTCGATCGTGCGTTGCAGCGCTTCCTGCGGCGTGATCGTGATGTCGCGCCCGGCCTTATTGATTGCGTCCGCGCTCATGCGGCCAATTTCAGCGGCAGGCCGAGAAAATTGCGCAGCAGATCGTGCCCGTGCTGGGTCAGGATCGATTCGGGATGGAACTGCACCCCTTCCACCGGCAGTGTCTTGTGGCGCAGGCCCATGATCTCGTCGATCGAGCCGTCGGGATTTTCAGTCCATGCCGTCACTTCCAGGCAATCCGGCAATGACGACTGCTCCACGACCAGCGAATGGTAGCGGGTTGCCTCGAACGGATCGGGCAACCCGGCGAACACGCCCTGCCCGCGATGGCGCACCGGCGAGGTCTTGCCGTGCATGATCTGCTTGGCGCGAATCACCTTGCCGCCAAACACCTGGCCAATCGCCTGATGGCCGAGGCAGACGCCAAATACCGGGACCTCACTACCCAGCTCGCGCAGCACCTCCAGCGACACACCCGAGTCGTCCGGCGTACCGGGCCCGGGGGAGATCATGATGTGTGACGGCCTCAGCGCACGGATGCCGGCCACGTCCAGCGCATCGTTGCGCACCACTTTCACCTCCTGTCCAAGCTCGCCCAGATACTGCACGAGGTTGAAGGTGAAGCTGTCGTAGTTATCGATCATCAAGAGCATTGCATTGGCAACCAGTAGGGCAACAAGACTTTAAGAACGCGTACTTCGGGGCACCGTCGCCAGTCAGTCGATGCAGTGGCAAGCGTGACCACGAATCATGCAGGCGCATTGAGCGCCCGAAGCATAACCCAGGCGCACGCAAGCGTACCGGCAGCGCCAGAAACCGCCTCCGGACATTCGCCGGAGTACGTAGCGCTATTGTTATATGCTTCGGCGACAAAACTCCCCCTGTAATCCGGCCTGATATTTCCCAGTGACGACGACTCTCCGCGGTGACGAAGCAGAACGCCTGGGCGCCGCTCAAGCCCTCTGGCAGCAGGGGCAGGTCGCGCCCGCACAAGCACTCCTGGAAGACATTCTTGCCCAGCGTCCGGCATACGCCGATGCGGCGATGGTGCTGGCCACGCTGTTGCAAGGTCAGGGCCAGTTCAATGCCGCAAGCAATGTCATGGCGAGTCTATGCCGTCATTCGGGCATGGGCGCCGCCATCACGTTCCGCTGCGCTCAATTCGTCCAGCAGTGTCAGCGCCACTCGCTGGCCGCCAAGCTCTGCGACGAGGCCTTCGAGCGCGGCAATACCAGCGCCGAACTGCTCGTGCTGGCAGGCAACATCGCCAAAGAACTCGGCCAATTCGAATTGGCGCGCACGCGCTATCTGGCGGCACTGGAAGCCGGCGTCGATCTCAATGCCTGGTTTGTACTCGGTGCACTTGCCACCACCCAGCGCTACGGCTCGGACGAGCATCCCGATTTCGCGCGTTTCATTACCCATTTCCACGATTCCGCCTATTCCCTGCACTCGCGCGCGACTACGGGTTTCGGCCTGGCCAAGGCATACGACGACATTGGCGAATATGCCAAAGCGGCACAGACCTTGCGCGAGGCCAACCAGCTGGCGCAACAAGCGGAGCCGTGGTCGCGCGAGGCATGGGCGCGATGGCTGGATGCCCGAATGCAATCGGGCTCGCTGGGTACGCCCGTGCAGCCGACGCCCGATTTCGTGCCCATCTTCATCGTCGGATTGCCCCGCAGCGGCACGACATTGGCGGCAACGCAACTCGCCCGGCATCCGCAGATTCGCGATCGGGGCGAAGTGCCTCTGCTCAATTTCATCGCCAATACCCTGCAATCGAGTCGCTACCACGACGCCGCCGCGCTGCGCGAAGCGGCCGGGCTGTATCGCAGGCTCGCCGTCCAGGATGATGCTCCCGCGCACTGGTACATCGACCAGGACCCCAACAATTTTCGCTACCTCGACCTGATTGCGGCGCTGTTCCCGCAGGCGCGGATCATTCATTGCCGGCGCGGCCATCGCGATACGGCACTATCGATCTGGTCGCAAAGTTTCGCGCAACCTCACTATGCGTTTTCCAGCGATTTCGGCGACATTGCTGATTTCATCAGTGGCCATGACAAGCTGATGCAGCATTGGCAACAAAGTATCCGCCTGCCGATACACGGCCTCGATTACGAAGCGATGATTTCAGATACGGAATCGACGCTTGAAAAATTGAATGCCTTCATTGGCGCCGCGCCGGTCGCGGCGGGCGAAGCCACGTCATCCAAGCCGGCAGCGATCACTTCGGCGAGCATGTGGCAAGCCCGTCAGCCCATCTATCGTTCGTCAGTCGGGCGCTGGAAAAACTATCTTCCCTACGTTCCCGAACTCGAGCGGTTTTGAATAGGGATATCACACCTCAAGCCGATCATCCGGGCGCGCCACCAGCGCATAGAGCACCGGCATCAGGAAAACACTGATCAGAAGTCGGGTGAACAGTCCGCTGACAATGACCAGGGCGAACGGTCTCTGGGTGTCCGTACCAACACCCGTGGCCAGCGCCGCCGGCAGCAAGCCCAACGCCGCCACCAGTGCCGTCATCATGATCGGACGCAGGCGCAGGATCGCGCCTTCACGAATAGCCTGGTTGAGGGGAACACCACCGCGGCGTAGTTCGTTGACATACGAGATATAGACGACAGCCGTCTGCACCGAGACACCAAACAACGCCAGGAAGCCGATGCCGGAGGAAACCGAGAACGGCGTGCCGGTGATCCAGAGCGCGACGATGCCGCCCATCGGAGCTGACAGCAGTACGCCGAGCACGGTGATGAACGGGAATTTGAAGTTGCTGTAGAGCATGAACAGCAGCAGGAAAATCAGCGATACGGTCAGCGGCAAAATCATATTCAGCTGCGCGCGTGAAGCGGTATATTCCGTGTATTCACCACCCCAGTCCAGGCGATAGCCTTGCGGCAGGCTGACCTTTCGGTTGACCTGTTGCATGGCATCCTCTACCGCACCCGCCAGATCTCTCCCCTGCACCGAGAACTGGACGCCGATATAGCGCGAGTTGTCCTGGCGATAAATGAACGAGGCACCGTTCGTCACCTGGATGTCCGCGAATTCCTTGAGTGGAATCTGTTGCCCAGCTGGCGTGGTCACCAGGATATTGCCGATTTCCTCGGGATTATCCCGGTATTGGCGATCGAGGCGGACGACCAGATCAAACTGCTTTTCCTGCTGCACCACCTGGGTGGCCACGTCACCACCGATGGCGGTCGTGATCAAGCCATTGATGTCGTCGACGTTCAAGCCATAGCGGGCAATCGCGGCGCGGTTGATCTTGATCGCCAGACTGGGCTGCCCGAGCTCTTTGACCAGGGTCACATCATGGATGCCGCGCACTTGCTCCATGATCTGCTTGATGGCCTTGCCCTTTTGCTCAAGCGTATCCAGATTGGAGCCGAAGACTTTGACCGCCAGCGCGCTCTTCAAACCCGATTCCGCCTCGTCCACCGCGTCCTCTGCCGGCTGGGTGTAGTTGAAGATGATGCCGGGGAAGGCCAGCAACTTCTTGTTGATGGCTTCGATCAGCGCGGCCTTGGTGCGATACGCGCCGTTCCATTGCGAATAAGGTTTCAGACCCACGTAGAACTCGACGTTGAAAAAACCGGTCGAATCCGTGCCGTCGTCGGGTCGGCCCAGCTCCGAAGCTAACGTGGTGACTTCGGGAAAAGAGCGTAATACGTCTCTTATCCTGGGCGTGATCTTCGCCGACTCATCAAACGATATGGTGTAGGGCATCGTTGCGCGCACCCACAGCGCGCCTTCATCCAGTTGCGGCATGAACTCGGCACCGATGCGCGGGATAAGCAGCAGGGAACCGGCCAGCAGGATCGCCGAGGCAAACGTCGTCCACCATGGATACGCAAGACTGACATCCAGACCCTTCGCATAGACCGATTTGATGGCGTCAAAAGCACGGTTGCGTCGCTCCTGCACGCCCTTGCGCATGAACCACGCACACAGCACGGGCAGCAGCGTCAGCGTGACAATCAGCGAGCCAACCAAGGCGAATACCATCGTGTCGGCCATCGGCCTGAACAGCGTCCCGGACGGCCCCGATAGCACATAGATCGGCAGGAAGCTGACCACAATCACCGCGACCGCGTAAAACAGTGGACGATCCACTTCCGCCGCTGCAGCCTTGATGACTTCCCTGACGGTGAACTGGGTTCCACGGCGCTCTGCAAGCTGGCGGAAAATATTCTCCACCATGACCACGGCGCCATCCACCAGGATGCCGAAATCTATAGCGCCGATGGAAAGCAGGTTGGCCGAGGCATTTTGCAGATCAAGACAAATAAACGCGAACAGCAGAGCCAGCGGAATGGTCGCGGCGACAATCAATCCCGCACGGAAATCGTAGAGAAAAAATATCAGAATCACGATAACCAGCAACATGCCGCGCAACAGGTTTTTCTCCACCACCTGCGTCGTCAATGCAATCAGGTCAGTACGGTCGTAGAACGGAACGACTTTGACGTCCTTCGGCAGAACTTGATCGTTGAGCTCCTTGGTCTTCGCTTCGACGCGCTTCAGCACATCCTGGGTTTTTTCACCCGTGCGCAACAGGATGACGCCTTCCACAGCATCGTCCTGCTTCTCGTAGCCGAACTCTCCCAGACGCGGGGCAATGCCGATGGCCACGCGACCGACGTCCTTCAGCAATACCGGGGTGCCATCATGCACTGCCAGAACCACGTTGCCGATGTCCTCCGTCGTTTCCATGCGCCCCATACCGCGCACGTAGTAGAACTGGCCACCTTGCGAATAGAACCCGCCACCGGCGTTGCTGTTGTTGGCCGTCAGAGCTGCCTCCACCTGCACCGGCGACAAGCCGACCGCGGCGATCTTGGCCTGGTCGAGCAGCACCTGGTACTGCATGGTTCCACCGCCAAACCCGGAGTCATCCGCCACACCGGGGACGGATTTGTACTGGGGCTCGATGGTCCACGCCTCGAGGGTCTTCAGCTCCATCGGCGAGCGATCGGGGCTTTGCAGCACGTAGCGATAGATCAGGCCTGATGGCGCGGACAGCGGCGACACCGAAGGAGTTACGCCGGTTGGCAGGCTCAGCGAAGGCAAACGGTTGAACACTTCCTGGCGGGTGGGCAGATCGCCCGCACCATCGTGGAACGTGATGATGACATCGGACAGTCCGTACAACGAGATCGAGCGGATATTGTCCGAATTCGGAATGCCGTTCATCTCGATTTCGACAGGCACCGTGATCAACCGCTCCACTTCCTCGGCGGTGTGCCCAGGCCACTGGGTGACGATCTCGACGATCGGCGGCGAGAGGTCGGGATAGGCGTCCACCGGCAGCCGCTGCAGCGAGTGCGCGCCCGCGCCAATCAACACGAGCGTCAGCAGCATGACGAGAAAGGGTTGCCCCAACGAGGCGGCAACGATCCGGTTCATGATCGAAGCCGCTCGCCGCGGGGCTTCGTCAGGGGGCAGTTGGGCGCTCATTGATCTTGCATGAACTGCACGAAGATGCCGCCATCGACCACCATCTGGTCGCCGGCTTTGAGGCCCTCGGGAATAACGAACTGGTCCCCGCTGCGATAACCCAGGGTCACATGCTGCCGCGCGAAGCTGCCATCAGGCTGCAGGACGTAGGCAAACGGCAGATTTTCATCGTCGCGTAAAATCGCCGACACCGGAACCAGCACTCCGGTGCTTTGCTGGCGGGAATGAATCCGCACGCTGACGTACATCGCCTTCTTCAGGAACTGTCCCGGATTTTCGACGACGACGCGCGCGATAACCGAACGGGTGTCGGGGTTCACCAGCGCCGAGATGTTGTCCACCGTTCCAGGAAAGTTTTTTGAAGCGATGCCGGTCACCACTTCAGCCGGGTCGCCGAGGCTGACCGAACCAAGTTCGGAAGCAGAAACCTGCGCCATGACCCACACCCGCGAAAGATCAGCAACGGTAAAGCACGGCGTGCTGCCCGCCTGTAGCAGTTCCCCAGGTGTAATCAGCTTTTCCGCCACGGTCCCGGTAATCGGCGAGCGGATCACACCCTCGACGCGCGGAACCGGCCGGCCATCCTGAATATCCTTGATGGTCTGCGGATCGACGCTCAGCGAGACGAGCGCCTGCAAGGTCGCGTCGCGATCAGCCTCGGCGCTGGCGGCGTCGGTTTGCGCCTGCTCATTTTCGCGTTGGGAAACGCCGTTATGCTGGACGAGATCCTTGTCCACATCGGCGAGCCGACGCGTGTTCCTGGCGGTGACGAGTGCCTTGGCGTAGGCGCTGACGGCCGCTGCGAAGTCAGGTGAATCCACCGTTGCCAGCGGATCGCCTTTCTTGACGTGTTCGCCGGGGGCTACCAGTAGCCGCGATACCGGGCCGGAGAAAGGCGCCAGCACGCTGGTGGCCTGATCGTTGTCGAAGTCGACCGCCCCGGTAGTTTCAATCGTCCTGCCGAAACTGGACGGTGCGACGGTGTAGAGGTGGATGTGCTGCCGCTGGTCCGCCGTCAGGCTCACGTTGCGGGCCGTCACCGATGCCGCCTGCGAGTTGTCGTCGGTTTTGGACGAGCAGCCGGTCATCAGCACCATCATTGCCGCGGCCATGACGGCAGCGGCGGGAACGCGCGTGAACTTGCACCGACGCCGCGCAGCCGGCACCCCCTCAATCGATTTATTTTCCATCTTTATCCTGACTAGCTCCGCCCTGGCCATCTTTATCCTGGCCGCCTTGATCAGGGGCCAAATCCGCGCGATTCCACCACCCACCGCCAAGCGCCTGAAACAACGCTGCCGTATCGGCATAACGATTGGCCTGGGCCTGCACCAAATTGATCCGCGCCTGCTGATAGGACTGCTCAGCGCTCAGCAGCGAAAGGTAGTTGGCATAGCCGGCCTGCCACTGTCGTTGCGATAAATCGAGCGTGACCTTGGCGGCATCCGCAGCGGCGGCCGCTGCCTTCAGGCCCGTGGCATCCTGCTCAAGCGCGGCCAATGTGTCAGCAACATTTTGAAACGCGTTGAGGACGGTGCTGCGATATTGCTCAGCCGCCTGGACATAGGCGGCCTTGGCGGCGCGCTCCTGATGCAGCAGCGCGCCGCCCTGGAAAATGGGCGCCGTCAGATCCGCGCCCAGACCCCAAAAGCCCGTGCCGGACTTGAACACCTGACCAATCGCCAGCGCCGAACTGCCAGCGTTCGCAGTCAACGAAATATTGGGTAGTCGATTCGCTATGGCGATACCGATCTGGGCGCTGGCGGCATGCATGTTGGCCTCCGCCTGAAGTACGTCCGGCCGCTGCGCCACGAGCGTCGAAGGCAGGCTTACCGGCAGCTCCTGTGGCAACTGCAAACTCGCGAGATCGAATTTTGCAGCAGGTCCCTGGTTTGGAAACCGACCGACCAGTACCGCCAGAAGATCACGTTGCTGATCCAGTTGCTTGACGAGCGGCGGCAGCGTGGCGCTGACTTGCGCGAGTTGCGATTCCTGTGCGGCAACATCGAGCCCGCCCGCATATCCCTTGGCCAGTTGCTCGCGCAGGATCTGCACCATCTTCACGTTGAAATCGATCAGCTGGTGCGTCGCATCGATCTGCGCCTCCAGCGATGCTTCCTGCACAACGGCGACCACCACATTGGTGCTCAAGGTGATCTGCGTGGCAATCGTCTGAAAACGAACGGCCTGCTCTTGTGCTTTCACCGATTCCGTCGTTCGGCGGTTCAGGCCGAACAGATCAGGCGCGTACGACACGCTGACCTGCGGGGTAAAAAGATTATAGAGAAACTCACCATTATTCGGCGTTGCCGAGATGGTTCCTGCCGTACTCTGGCGGGTAGCCGAAAAACCGGCGGCGACACTCGGATAGTAGACACCTCGCTGCGCCAGGACATTTTCCCTTGCCACTGCCAACGCCGCTTGCGCCGCCTTGAGGTCCGCGTTGTTGCTGAGCGACTGCTCGATCAGTTCATTGAGCGGCCTTGAATGAAACAAGGTCCACCAGTCTCCGGGAATATCGCTTCCCTGGGTAAAGCGCTGCGCCTCCCCACCCGTGACATTGGCGCTGGCGACCGTGGTCGAAAGCGGGTGGGCGGTGTAATTGCTGACATCCGGAGCAGCGGGTCGCTTGAAGTTCGGTCCGACGGCACAGCCGGCAATCAGCAATGAGGCCAGGGTCGCCACGAAATGCAGGCTGCGCGATGCTGACGAATGGGCAAAGAGTGAGACTTCCCCGGTTATCCCATCTCTCGCCGGTTCAGTCTTGGCAAGCACTTCAGCCCACGTCTTGTTCATGCGAGCCCGTCTTCGAAAGGAATAATCCGCATGTAACGCTATATCGTATCAATCACGAGCGAAAGCCATGCCGAAAGTCATGGCTTCAAGACGATGGTGCAAGTTCCTGCAGGGTTTGGTGCCGGGCACTACAAGCCCTTCGCCGCCTGCGCCACCGCACGGAACAGGGCACGCCCCTTGTTCATGGTCTCCTCCCACTCAGCGGCAGGGTCGGAGTCGTAGACGATGCCGGCGCCGGCCTGCACGTGCAGGCGGCCGTTCTGGATCACCGCGGTACGAATGGCGATCGCGGTGTCGGCATCGCCCCACCAGCCGATCCAGCCAATCGCGCCGGCGTAGATATTGCGCTTGTACGGCTCCAGCTCCTGGATGATCTCCAGCGCGCGGATCTTCGGTGCGCCGCTCAGTGTGCCGGCAGGGAACGTGGCCTTGAGCACGTCCATGTAGCTAAGGTTCGGCCGCGCGGTGCCCTGCACCTGCGAGACGATGTGCATCACGTGCGAATAGCGCTCGATCGCAAATGACTCGCTCACCTCGACGCTGCCGACTTCGCTGACCCGGCCGATGTCGTTGCGGCCAAGATCGATCAGCATCACGTGTTCGGCGCGCTCCTTCGGATCAGCCAGCAGCTCTGCTTCCAGCGCCAGGTCCTCTTCCTCCGTCGCGCCGCGCTTACGCGTGCCGGCGAGCGGGCGCACCACCACCTTGCCATCGCGCAGGCGAACGAGCGTCTCCGGTGAGGAGCCGACAATCTGCGTGTCGCCCAAGTCGACGAAGTACATGTACGGCGAGGGATTCATGGCGCGCAGCGCGCGATACACATCGACCGGCCGCGCGTTGAAACCGACACTGAGCCGCTGCGACGGGACGACCTGGAAGATGTCGCCGGCGCGGATGTATTCCTTCGCGCGCTCGACCATCGCCTCGAATTCCTCGCGGGTGAACGAGGACTTGAAGTCTGCTTCGTCCACCGCCGTGGACTGAGCCAGCTGCGGGTAAGAGGCGCCACCCTGACGCAAGCGGTAGACCAGCGCATCGAGCCGCCGCTGCGCTGCGGCGTAGGCCTGCGGCTGCGACGGGTCAGCGTGCACGATCAGGTACAACCGGCCCTTGAGGTTGTCGAACACCGCCACTTCTTCGGCCAGCATCAGCAGCACGTCGGGCGTGCCCAGCTCATCCGCACGATCCCACTGCGCCAGGCGCGGCTCGATGTAACCGATCGTCTCGAAGCCGAAGTAGCCGACCAGGCCACCGCTGAAGGCGGGCAGTTGCGGCAGCCGTGGCACGTCGTACTGTCGGCGCAGCTGCTCGATCTCACCGAGTGGATCGTCCAGATGGCGACGCTCGGTGATCTCCCCGGAATCTTCCACTTCGAGCTCATGACCGCGCAGACGATACACGCGCTTCGCCGGCAGGCCGATGATCGAATAGCGTCCCCAGGTGGCTCCGCCTTCGACTGATTCGAACAGGAAGGTGTAGGGGCCGTCGGCCAGCTTCAGGTACACCGACAGCGGCGTGTCGAGGTCGGAGAACACCTCACGCACCAGCGGGATGCGCGTATGCCCCTGGGCAACCAGCGCGTCGAATTCGTCTCGGGAGATCACAAGCAGGTCCACTAAAAACGCGGCCCTTCAAGATACCAGCCCGCCGCCGCGCAAGCACACTTCTTTTGGATCGCTTGATACACCGCAAACGCAGGTTTACTCTCGACTGCGGGGGAAGCAGGGGAAACCACGTGGATCGTCATTGCCTAGCAATCTGCGGCTTCGCAGCTGGGATGCTCGATACGCCATCGTTTGGGCGCACGCATGCAGCTGCGTGCGAAGGGGATTCGACAATCCACCTCTCGGCGGCGCCATGATCTTTGTCGGTCGCCCGCCGCCATGCGCGCACTTGCCGGACCCACGCGGTCACGCCCTAGCCCACAACCAACAAAAAGCGGCTCACGGCGACGAACCCCCGGTAAATCGTCGACGGCATGTGCTTGCACTTCGAACGGGTCTTGATGCGTATCCCACACATCGTCACCCGAGCGCCACGGGGCAACACACAAACTGATCTTGCTCGGCTTCAACGCCAGTAACGCCGCGGTGCGTCCGTAATTTCATCACCACAGAGGGGCTCTGAACGTGACAACAGAAGACGCGATATGGATTGGCCAGGATGGTCAAAAATATGGACCTTACACCGAAGCGGATGTGCGCCAACGGCAGGCGGACGGCAAATTCACCAGCGATACGCTCGCCTGGCGCAATGGTCTGGCCGAGTGGATTCCGCTGGCCACGATGTTTCCCAAAGCTGCGGCCTATGAACCACTATCGCCGCCACCGGTGAGCGCCATAGGGAGCGCTCCCGCTGGCCCGTTCTCCGCAGTCGATACGAATCCGAGCACTTTTTCCGAAGGATATTCGGCACGACATTTCGACCCGTCAGAAACGGCCGATGCGGAGCGGGCAGCGCTTCCGGCGCCGCCGTCATTGCATTGGGGGCTGGTAATGCTGTTCACGATGCTGACGTTCGGCATTTTCGGCATCATCTGGCCGTTCATTCAAGCCAGATGGGTACGCAAGATCGATAGCGAAAGTCGCGCCCCGCTTCTGATTGCAATCGCGGTCGCCTGCTTCGTCATTGGCGAATTTCTCAATATATCGAGCATAGTTTCAGCAGTCCGTGGTGGTGGCGCTACCGGACTTGGGGGGATTGCCTTCCTGCTGCTGTTGGCCTATTTGGTCTTGTATCTCGTCACATTTTTTTCCATGGCCAACTCCATGCGGCGCCATCTGCCCGACTATGGGCTACCCGTGGAAATTGGCGGTGTCACGCTGTTCTTCTTCACCATGTATTACCTGCAAAGCCAGTTCAACTGGGTGAGTCGCTGGAAGCGCACGGGGCAAATTTCGCCCGGAGCCTCCAAGGGACTCCTCTGGCTAGTTAGTTTTGGACTGTCCTTCATGTTCGCCATACTCGCGGCGATTTCGATTCCCGCGTATCAGGATTACCTTGTTCGCGCGCAGGTTTCCGAAGGAATGATTCTCGTCGGTAGCGCCAAGACAGCTGTAGCCGATTATTACAACACCCGGGGTTCGTTCCCGTCCGACAACCGGTCCGCAGGCCTGGCGGACAGTACGTCGATCACGGGCAAATATGTATCCGGCGTGGATGTCTCTGGAGGCAAGATCACCGTGGCATTTGACACCGTGAACTCCAACGCGATGATCCGGAACAGAGTCCTGGTGTTGTCGCCGACTGTCAGCGGCAGTGCCATCACCTGGCTTTGCAGCGCTGACAGTACCTTGCCACGCAGTGATTTTCCGTTGGCTTGCCGTAACTAGAACGCTGGCCGGGCGCATGCATCGCCGCTTGCGCCCGGCCAGTGACGCCTTCACTCAACCACCCAGCCGCTGCCGTGGCATGCCATGCAACTGCAGGCTGAACGCCACGCCGCTGCCGTCGTCTAGATTGCGCGCCAGCGCCACGCCGCCGTGACGCTCGGCGACGAGCCGCACCACGTAAAGGCCCAGCCCCAGATGCGGTGCATCGCCCGGCGTGGCCTTGTCGCGCAGGCTGACCAGCGAATCGAACAGGCGACCCTGCATCGCCTCCGGCAGCGGCGCGCCTTGATTGGCCAGTTCGATCTCCGCGCTGTCGTTGCGCGCACGCAGGCTCAGACGCAGCCAGCCGTGTTCAGGCGTGAACGAAAGCGCGTTGTCCAGCAACTTGTCCAGCGCCTGCGCAATCAACTCCGGCGCACAGTGCAGGTACAACGGCGCGTCAGGCAGCACGCACTCGAGCCGGCGTGTACCGATCAGCGAGCGATACGCATCGGCGCAGCCACGCACCACGTCACGCAAATCCACATCTTCCGGCTCAGCGGCGGCGATCGAACGCTCCATCCGGCTGGCCTCGCTCATCGCGCGCACCAGCGCACTGAGTCGCGCCACGCCGTCGCGGGCACGCGCAAGATACGGCTGCGCCTCGGCAGGAAGCGCCGCATGTTCGAGGTTGTCCAGCGAGGATTGCACGATCGCCAGCGGCGTATTGAGCTCATGCGAGAGCTTGGAGGCCAACGTGCGCAGGTAGTCGGTATAACCGCCGACCACCTCGAACAGGCGCTCGAAACTGCGTGCCAGGTCGCCGATTTCATCCGGCGCGTCGGTCATCGGGAAGCGACCCTTTTCAAACAGGCCGTCCAGACGTCCATCGTTGAGCTGCGCGCGTTCGGCCGCATTGCGCAACCGACCAAGGCGCAGGCTGAGTCGGGTAGCGAACGCCAGCAGGATGCCGCCGGCCACCAGCAGTACGCCAAAACTTGTGAGCAGCAGTCCGAGCAGTGCGCGGTTGGCCAGCAGCGGCACGATGCGGCTGGACTGTTCCAGCAGCAGCACGCCCTCGACCTTGCCCGCACGCTCGATCGGCACCGCCGCCGCCAGTACCACGCTGCCGCGTTCTTCGCCGCTGCGCCAGACGCTTGCCGACCTGCCGGCCCGGGCCTCGCTGACTTCGCGGGTATCCAGCTGCGGCACATCCTGCGACCATGGGTTCGCATCTTCCATCCGCGTCGCCAGCAGCGAGCGATAGATCAGCGAGGCGAACCAACCCGGTTGGCCGTCAGCGCCCGGCGTAGTGATCAGGCGCCCACTGCGCGCCAGCAACCAGCCCTGCGGCGCCAGCACGCGCGCCTGCACCTGATCGGGTGCGAGCTTCGCCAACTCACTGGAAAGCGTCGTCGAATAGTCCAGCAACGGGCGGGTATCGGCGGCCATCGGATCGCCACCTGCCGCCGCGTTGTACACACCCACGCCAAGCGTGCGCAATTGCAGGCTGCGCGACAGTTGCAACTCGACCCGATAGCCGCTGCCGTCTTCCTGCCATTGCGCGGTGAGCAGATCAGGCAAGCCGGCGACGGCAGGATCAAGCGGTCGCGCCGTAAGCGAACCCGGTGCGGCGCTAGCCAGCAGGTAACGACGTTGGCCGGCGGCGTTACCCAACGTAAGGATCAGGTGATCGGCCGTCAACGCGTTCGAATCGTTGGCATCGGCCCGCGTGCGCTGGGTGTCGGGCACCTCGGCATACAGATACAGCCACTCGCTGTCCTCTGCCAGCAACAGCTTGCCGCGCAGATGCTGTGATTGATCCAGCGGCTGACTCCATGGGGTCAGCGGCGCCCAGTCGTCGCCATAGCCATCCACGGTGATCGGGCTGGGCGCCTGCTGCACGTACCAGCCCTTCGCATCCTCCGGCAGCACGGCGCCCGTCACCACCAGGCTGCGCGCCACCGCCCGTGCTGACGCCAGCAACGCTTGCGCCTGCCCTTCACGCAGCAGCGTCTCCATCTGCCGCACATACAACCAGCCCGCTATCGGCAACGCGAGCGTACAAAGGGCAACCAGCAGGAGTTTTCGGCGCAGGGTCATGGTCGAGTGGGCGCAGCATTCGGTGGTTGCGGTGGAAAATTTGGCTGGGACAACGGTTTATCCTCATGCTCAGGCAGCGTCTCGTTGCCATCATTCATGCACGCCAGCACTGCTGACAATGCCTTGCGCAAGGCTTGCACATCGTTGGCCGGCACACACACCACGCCAGGCACTCCGCAGGCCGGCGTGGCGATAACCGGAATGCCAGCCGCCAATGCCATCAAAAGCGCGCGCGGAGCGTGCTCCACGTGTGCCGGCAGCACGACCACATCGGCACATGAAAGCCAATCATCTGCGTAACTGCCGTATTCAACGGCAACACCGTGCCACATCATGGCGTCGCCGGACGCCGAACCCAGAACACGCAAGCGGCAGTGCAAGCCTTGCAGGGCCGCGGCCAATTCATGCGCCCCCTTGCGTGCCAGCGCGCTGGCGGGAAACACCACCAGCGCTGACAAGTCAGCCGTGCGCCGCATTCGCGATGTGGATAGCTGCGGTAATACCCAAGGCAGCTGTAGGACCTCGAGCCCGGTACGCTGGCGCCAATGCAACGCCACTTCGGCATGTGCAGTCAGCAGCCGCCGCGCACCACTCATGGCAACGATCTCCGCCCGCACCACTGCAGGATCGGCGCGAAAATCCGTCAATGTGGCGTCAGCCATCCCATTCGCTGGATACTGGCGCGTCGCCAGATCAAGGCGGCGCTGAATCTCGTCCATCGGCAGCGCACCGGCCAGCACATCGTAGCTGCGACCACCGAGCACACCCAGTTGCTGCAGATGCGGCAGCAGCCCCTGATCAATCACCAGATGCGTATGCTCTGGGCGCAACCCATGTGCGTAGGCCTGCGCCAACCAGCGCTGTCCATCGATCACGCTGGCCTGACGTTTGCCGGCATCGCGTGCATGGCGTCGCAGCCACCACGCCCGACGTGCGCTCACCCAGCCAAAATGCTCAACTCGTGAACCAGCAGCCACGGGTAGCGCTGTCCAATTCTTCGGTATGCATCGACGCTGCAACAGCCATCGCGGCAGTTGCTGCGGCGATACTGGCGACAGCCGATCGGCAGCGCCTTCCTGCTTACTCAGCCATGCGTGAAATTCAGGCGTCCAGCCGTCCAGAAGCCAAGCGCTGCGCGCCTGATCGCCGCGCGTTTGCGGCTGATGTCGAAAGCAGGAAACTTCCTCACACGTCAAACAGCCGCGAGCCACTGGAGCGGGCATCGGCGCTTCGGCAACCTCGGATTCTGCCTTGATCGTGATCGGGATGCGCTGCCGCAGCGGCGGCGATGAGCTTGAAATTTCCCGGGCACGAATAGTGAGTACCAGCTCGCTGGCCGTTAAGCTCAGTTCAAGTCGCCACGCTTGTGTCGCCCGAATCTGCAAATCCACATAGTTCCAGAACACCGTGGCGTCGACCTGCTCTTGTCGAACATCTGCCAGCTCGATGTGGGCGCTATGCGCATGTCGTTCGACCAGCTCAAAGCCGGCACGACTGGCCGCTGTCGCGAGCGCATTGGATATCTGGCAGATGCCGCCGGCGATCGTCGGCACCACACAGCCCGCGCGAATTTCGCGCCCCACGACGTAACCTCGCCGAACGCTGGGCCGGCCCAGTTGTTGCCAGAAACTGAGCCGCTCACCGGCCGCAATCTCGATACCGTCGAACGCCCTGATCGCGACCCTCAGGTTATGCACCTTGCCGGCGACAAGGGCGAATTCATCCGCGCGGCCATCCGTCCACAGCGGGACACGCAATTGCACTCGAATCGGTGCCGCCGCCAGGGCGTCGTTGCGTATCCACCGCCGCACACCGGATTGCCGCAAGTTGCGCCAGCCGCGTATGGCTATCAGTCCTCGCGAACGTACCCAGAACCACGTCGCCTGCGTACGCGTCGGCGACGTCCACGGCGGCGCGTTCATGCGGCTGACTCCTCACTGATAAGGTTCATCGCGGCACGTGCACCACGTGCAGATTCCTCAATGCTGCCCGTTTTTGCCGGCAGGCGGGGACAGCGGCTGATATTTCATATACGACGACTGCGCAATGACCTTCTGGAATAGTGCAGTAACGTTCTCTCGTTGGGCATCACCGGCAGCCACCGTCATCGACCAGCTGAAGCGGATGCCGCTGGGCTTGCCTGGATCGCAGAATACGACGGCATCATCGATGTGATCCGTGCCCTGATAGAGCAGGCCATGGCAGGGCATCGCCGGATTGCTGACGGGGAACTCGACGACCTTGGCCAGCGGATCGTGCTCCAGGTAATGCTTCTGGTCAGCCTGCCATTCGGCGGCCAAGGTGGGCAGCTTGCGTGGCCACACGTTGAGCACCATCACGCGGTCGGGCTCACCGGTCCAGTCGCCCTGGTAGATCACGAAGTCCACGCCGATGGCCTTGGCATAGGTGCAGCAATCGGCCGTCCATCCTTGCGGCGCGATGGTGGAAATGCTCCAGCCGGGAATCGCGCCATCGGGTTTGCCAGACGCGGCAACGCGCGCCGGATCATGGGCTGGCGTTGCTGCCTGTGCGATCGCGGCGATGGCCAGCAGCATGAAACAACTCAGTACTGCACGCTTCATGCCGGCTTCCAGCGATAACCGACGCCGTGCACCGTTTCGATCGCATCGAACTCCGGCGCCACCGCGATGAATTTCTTGCGGATGCGCTTGATGTGCGAGGTTATGGTGGCGTCATCCACCACGAGCTCCGCCTCACGCATCAGCTGGTCGCGGTTTTTCACGTGGCCGGGAAAGCGGATCAGCGTGTGCACCATCCAGAACTCGGTGACGGTGAGCGGTACCTCGTCGCCATTCCAGGTAATTCGCATGCGCTCGGATTCCATTTTCAGCGGGCCATGCTCGATCACCGTCTCGCTGGATGCCGGCGCCTTCAGCGATTCGATGCGGCGAAACAGCGCCGCAATGCGCGCGGCCAGCTGGTGCAGGCTGGTGTCCTTGCTGAGGTAATCGTCGGCGCCGAGGCGCAGGCCTGAGATCACATCGAAATCCGAATCCCGCGCCGTAAGGAAAATCAACGGCAGCGTGGACGATTTCGCGCGCAATTCGCGGCATAGATCGAAGCCACCTTCGGGCTCATCGCCGAGGCCGATGTCGATGATCACCAGCTCGGGCAAGCGCATCGCAAATGCCGTCGATGCTTCGCGTCGCGAACCGTAGCCGCGAGCGTCATAGCCGAAGCGGTTCAATGCCTCGACGTAATTGGCGCGGATCAGCGGTTCGTCTTCAACGATGGCAATGCTGCGGCCCATGGCTCGCTCCGGAATGTGGTGTCCGCAGCGTGCTATGCGAAGTGTCGCGGCGCAAGCCATACGGGGCCACTGCCTGCGTTTTGCCATAAGCCAGCGGCAAGCGGGCCCGATTGTGCCGGCGCCAGCGCCGCGACGGGGTGTGCAATGCAGTCCAAGCACAACGCATGGAGTCCAGCCGATGCCGAAAATCGAATCCCCCGAGCGCGACCCGAACGCCGAGCTGCGCAGCTTTGAACCGTTGCGGGTAACGCTGGCGCTGGGCGCGCTGCTGCTCGGCTTGATCCTCGGCGTGCATTGAGGAGAACGCCATGCGAAAGGCCTTCAGTTCATTGACCCCCCATTCATTTGCCGTGGAAGGCACGCGTGCACCCGGCGCGAACGGAATCGCGCCGGGTGCGGGGCACGAGCCTGACCCGGATTGGCAACCTTTGTAGCGCACCCTCGTTCCCGACCCCTCATGGTGGTTCCTTTCCCCTCCTCGTGAGGGGATTTTTTTAACATGAGAGCCGCACTGAACGGCCATTCAGGCCGAATTTGCACGTACCCGGGAACCAAACCCGATCCGCCCGGTCAGAAGCTGTGATTGGCAACGTTCCATAGCCGTGGAATGTGCCGATATGGCCGTTGACCCCTCCGATGCGGCCGTGTCGGCATCCGCCAATCGATGGTGTTTCCTCTCACGTCTATCCGACGACGTTTATCCCGGCACAGCCTTTACACTGCGCCGGGATTTTTCTTTTGGGGGTAGGCAATTTGCCGATTTAGGCCATCGGAATGAGGCGTGAAGCCAGCCCGTCGCGTGTCGGTTGGGGTGAGCGTAGCGAACCCCAACACGCGCCTCCAGGTACCTCAGACACCTCCGCGGGGCCGTTGGGCTTCGCTTCGCTCACCCCAACCTACGTATAACGCTTAGCCGATCGCCCGGCGCATCGCATCGATCTCGGCGCGGTAATCCTTGGCGTGGAAGATTGCCGAACCAGCGACGAAGGTGTCCGCACCGGCTGCCGCAATCGCGCCGATATTGTCCGCGGTAACGCCGCCATCAACCTCCAGCCGGATCGCGCGACCGCTGTCGTCGATCAGCCGGCGTGCCTGACGCAATTTTTCCAGCGTGCCGGGGATGAACTTCTGCCCGCCGAAACCGGGATTGACCGACATGATCAGGATCAAGTCCAGCTTGTCCATCACGTAGTCGAGGTAATCCAGCGGCGTGGCCGGGTTGAACACCAGCCCGGCATGGCAACCCGATTCCTTGATCAGGCCGAGCGTGCGGTCGATATGCTCGCTCGCTTCCGGATGAAAACTGATCAGGCTGGCGCCCGCCTTGGCGAAATCCGGCACGATGCGATCGACCGGCTTGACCATCAGATGCACGTCGATCGGGGCCTTGATGCCATAGCCGCGCAACGACTGCAGCACCATCGGACCGATCGTGAGATTGGGCACGTAATGGTTGTCCATCACGTCGAAGTGTACCCAGTCGGCACCAGCGGCCAGCGCCGCAGCGGTATCTTCGCCCAGCCGCGCAAAATCGGCAGCGAGGATGGATGGGGCGATGATGGGGGTTTGCTTGGTCATGACGTAGCCTTTTTGAGAGCAGAGGCGAGTAGCGAAGGGCGACGGGTGAGTAGCGAGGGGTGAGTAGCGAGGGCGCTCAGACCGACCAGTCTCGCGAGCAGCAGATGCCGTTGTCGCGGCCTCCAGTTTGCCACGAGGAGCAATCTCGCGCCCTCGCTACTCGCCCCTCGTCCCTTCGCTTCACTTAAACCCGCGCTGTTCCTTGATGCGGTCGTAGGCAGCGTTGATCTCGCTGGCGCGGGACTCAGCGCGTTTGCGCATGTCTTCGGGCAGGTCGCCCAGACGATCGGGGTGATGTTCGGAGATCAGTTTGCGATAGGCGCGCTTCACCGCGCGATCGTCGACGCTGCGGTCAATGCCAAGGACAGCATAAGGATCAGGCCCTTGCACCGTACGCTGCGGCGGCACATACCCACCGCCTGCCGAACCGTGTCTGCCGTGTGCGCGCTGACCGCCGCCGCTCCATACATAGCCCTTCATCGCCATCAGCGCCATCAGCTCCATCTCGCTGATGCGCAGCGCGAACGCGAGCTGGCGCAGTATCGCCATCTTTTCCGGCGGCGGGTTGCCCTCCGAGAGCACGGTTTCGATCACCACGTCCAGCACCGGAAACGCATGATCGCGGCGCAAGCCGACCCAGTTGCGTAGTTCGGTGATCGTGCTGGTGACATCGAACTCCGGCTGCTTGCCGGCATTAAAGCTGGCGGCGGCTTGCTTGCGCTGCTCGATGTCCAGGTTCATACGCGACATCAGGCGTTCGGCCACGGCGATCTCCGCCTCGGACACGCGACCGTCGGATTTCGCTACTGCACCGAGCAGGGTAAACAGCGGCCCGACAAAGCCACCGGCCTCCGGTATGGCGTGTTTGCGCTGGGTATGCCGCAGGTTGTCGAAGATGAAGCCGATGATGCCGCCAGTGATGGCGCCAGGCAGGTGACCAAGGATCAAACCGAAGAACGCGAACCACAGCGTGTAGGAAAAACTCATGGATGAACCTGCGGCTGTGGCGATTGCGCGCTGTACCAACGCGCCAGGACGTCAAGCTCGGCATCGCTGACCGGGCCGATCGCGGCGCGCATCAGTGGTACGTCGCGGCGACCGTCACGGTATTGCTTGAGCGCGTCCCGCAGATAGTCCAGCTGCTGCCCGGCCAGATTCGGCGCGCCAGGCATGCTGGCGTGACCGGTCACCCCATGACAGGCCGCGCACAATCCCAGCCGGCTGGGCTGCGCTGGCGCCGCGGACTGGCTCTGGGCTTGGGCTGAAAGGGCGGCGGCCAGACACAACGTCGCGATCTGTAGGGTTCGCATCGGCAACACATGGGAATGAAGGCGAGCAATTCTAGCAGTGCTGGTGACGCCACTTGCCGAGTGCGGCTTTCCGGCACTTCGGCCGCAACGGCTAGAATAGGCAGCTTCCTTGACCTGCGGAACCGACGTCGTGCCCACCAGCCTGCTGCAATCAAACCTGCCCGGCCTTGAACTGATCCATCGCGGCAAAGTGCGCGACGTTTATGCGCTGGCCGACGATCGGCTGTTGATTGTCGCGACGGACCGGCTGTCGGCGTTCGACGTGGTGCTGCCCAACCCGATCCCGGGCAAGGGCGAGATGCTGACGCAGATCTCCAATTTCTGGTTTGCGCAGACTGCGCACCTGGTGCCGAACCACCTGCTGGACGTCCCGCTGGCTGATGTACTGCCCGCCGGCACGGATCTGGCGCTGTACGAAAAGCGCGCGGTGGTGGCGCGTCGGCTCAAACCCGTGCCCGTGGAAGCGATTGCCCGCGGTTACCTGATCGGTTCGGGCTGGAAGGATTACCGGGCGACCGGCTCGCTCTGCGGCATCCAGTTGCCGGCCGCCTTGCAGCAGGCACAGCAGCTGCCCGCTCCGATCTTTACGCCCTCGACCAAGGCCGCCGTGGGTGACCATGACGAGAACGTCAGCTACGACGTCGTGGTCGCCGCCGTCGGCAACGAGCTGGCCGGCAAGGTACGCGACGCCACGCTGGCGATCTACCAGTGGGCAGCCGCCTATGCGGCCGAACGCGGGATCATCATTGCCGATACCAAGTTCGAGTTCGGCACCGATGCCAGCGGCAAACTGTATGTGATGGACGAGATGCTGACACCGGATTCCTCGCGCTTCTGGCCGGCCGACGAGTACCGCGTCGGCATCAGCCCGCCCAGCTACGACAAGCAATTCGTCCGCGACTATCTGGAAGCGCAGGGCTGGAACAAGGTCGCGCCGGGCCCGGTCATTCCTGATAACGTGATCGCCGCCACGGCCGCCAAGTATGCCGAGGCGTTGCAGCGACTGGCGGGGATCAAGCTCGACTAGACCCCTCTCGATCAGCGTTCAGACTCGACCCGGAGTTGTCATCACATGCGCGACATGCAGAGCTGGCTCGACAGTTACAGCGGTGACCACCAGAACCCGACCAACCAGCGCCTGCACTGGCTCTGCGTGCCGCCGATCGTGTGGAGCGTGATCGCACTGCTGTGGACGATCCCGGTGCCGGCGTCGTTCGCCCGCCCCGGCGCCTGGGCCGTGCCGGTGATGGTGCTGGCGTTCTACTGGTACTGGAAACATTCGCGCCGGCTGGCTGCCGCGCTGCTGATCACGTTTGCGCTGCTGGGTCTGCTAACGAACTTGCTGTTCGCTGAACTCGGCGCGGCCTCGCTGCGTTGGCTGGCGATTGGCGTATTCGTCATCGCCTGGATCGGCCAGTTCATCGGGCACAAGTTCGAGGGACGTCGACCCAGCTTCCTCACCGACCTGTCGTATCTGCTGATCGGTCCCGCCTGGCTGATGGCCAAGCTGCTGCACAAACTAGGATTCAAGCACGCCGTATGACAACCTTGCTTACCGTGGTCAGCACCCTGCTCTGGTGGGTGCTCTACAGCAGCATCGGTGCACTGTTCTTCGCCCTGATCGGCTGGTCCGTATTGCGCTGGACCGAACGCTGCGCGGTGGTGTTCAACCGCATCTATCTCGCCTGCCTGCTGTGGAACCTGATCGGCATGCTGCTGATCGTCGGCGTGGCGGCCTATGAAGGACATCTGCATCCGCCCTACGCCCCGCTGCTCAACTCCGGCTTACTGCGTTGCACGCTGGTGCTGGACATGCTGATCGGCACGGTATTGCTGTGGGGACTGACCCCACGTATCGATGCGCATCGCATCCGCCCCGGCAGCGCCTGCATGGCGGTCGCCGCGATCATGGCGATCAGCTTTGGGATTGCCACCAGCCTGGCGTGAGTCGACGAGCGCGTCACGCAAGTGCGACGAATTCGTCCCAGCCACTCACTTAACATGTTGTGTGGCCCAAACCCTACGCAACGCGGCGCCATTCGCTGAGCCTCATTGGCTTGACTAAAACGGCCGGCAAAAAGCACTGTCATTAACCGCCCTGGCGATCTATGGACAGTAGTCAATGCCGCGCCCATCCGATCTGCGTTTCACCTTTGCGCCCGCGTCGGGTGTCGCCCTGGACGTGGTGGCGTTCACCCTTACCGAGAGTTTGTCCGAACCGTTCCGCTTGCAGCTCGATCTGTCCAGCAGCGACGCGGCCATGGACTTCGGATCATTGCTCGACCAGCCCGCCGTGTTGACCATCTGGCGCGACGCGCAGCCGGTGCGCTACGTGCACGGCATCGTCAGCGCGTTGGCGCAGGGCGCCACCGGCTTTCGGCGGACCCGCTATACCGCCGTAGTCGAACCGGCGCTGGCGCGGCTGGGCTTGAGTTCGGACTGGCGTGTGTTCCAGCAGCTCAGTGTGCCGGACATCCTCGGCCGCGTGCTCAAAGCGCAGGGGGTGCTCGATGGGCGGCAGGACCTGCACGCCACCCATCTGGCCCGCGAATACGCCGTGCAGGCCGGCGAGACCGATCTGGATTTCCTGGGGCGCCTGAGCGCCGAGGAAGGCATCGCCTACGCGTTCGCGCATCGCGCGGACGGCCATACCCTGATCCACACCGACCGGGTGCAAAGTCTGGGCCGCATCGCGGGCGATCCGGTGCAGTACAACCCGCAGCCCGGCGGCGACCCGGCCGCCCCCTGCCTGCGGAAGTTTGCCTACACCGAGCAGGTGCAGACCGCGCGCCAGGTGCAGCGCGACTACACCTTCAAACACCCGCGCTACGCCCAGGAGCACGCCAGCACCGGCACCGACCTGAGCCACCAGCGTGGCGACTACGAACGTTACGACTACCCGGGCCGCTACAAGCAGGACGAAGCCGGCACCCCGTTTACCGAGACGCGGCTCCGTGCATTGCGGAGTGAAGCGCGCCGCGCCACCGTCGAGGGCGACGATGCGCGACTGGAGCCGGGCTTCGCGTTTGAGCTCGAAGGCCATCCGCGCGAGGATCTCAATATCGCGTGGCGCACGCTGCGTATCACCCACCACGGCGTGCAGCACACCAGTCAGCAAGAAGACGCCGCGGACAGCGAGCAAGGCACCCGCTACCACCAGGTCGCCGAGCTGGTCCCGGCGACGGTGGACTGGAAGGCGCCGCTGCGAGCGAAGCCCCGCATCGACGGCCCCCAGATGGCCAGCGTGGTTGGCCCGTCCGGCGAAGAAATCTACTGCGACGAATTCGGCCGCATCAAGCTGCAGTTTCCATGGGATCGCGTGGGCAAGAGCGACGAGCACAGCAGCTGCTGGGTGCGCGTGGCGCAGAACTGGGCGGGGGCGGCGTGGGGTCATATGGCGATCCCGCGGATCGGTCAGGAAGTGATCGTGGACTTCCTGGATGGCGACCCGGACCAGCCGATCGTCACCGGGCGCACCTATCACGCGGTGAACCCGACGCCGTACACGCTGCCGGACTTCAAGACGCTCAGTCCGATCAAGAGCAAGGAGCACAAGGGCAGTCGCGCGAATGAGCTGCGTATCGACGACACCCAGGGCCAGATCAGCGCGGCGCTGATGAGCGATCACGGCAGCACCGCGTTGCACCTGGGCTACCTCACGCAGCCGCGTCCGCGCGGCGGCGACCCGCGCGGCGAAGGCTTCGAGCTGCGCACCGATGCCAGCGGTGCATTGCGCGCGGCCAAGGGGCTGTTTATCAGCACCGATGGGCAAATGTCCGCTGGCGGCGGACAACTCTCGCGCAGCGAGCTGATCCAGTGTCTTGAGGGGGCGCTGGCGCTGGCCAAGAACCTGGGCGATTACGCTGCGCAGCATCAAGGCCAGCCGCACGACGGCGCGCCACAGCAGCAGCTCAGCGCGGCGGTGAGCGCGCTTAGCCACGGCGCCAACGACGACAAGACGCCAGGCAACGGCGGTCAGCCGGTCATCGCACTAAGCAGTCCGGCCGGCATCGCTGCCGGCACGCCGCGATCGATCACGCTGGCGGCCGGCCAGCACATCGACAGCGTGGCGCAACAAAACCAGCAGCTCACCGCGGGCCAAGCGGTGCTCGTCAATGCTGGCCAGGGCATGGGCGTGTTCGTGCACGGCGGCGACCTGACCCAGATCGCGCATCAGGGTGACCTCACGCTGCAGGCGCAGAAACAAGCGATCCGACTCCAGGCCGATCAGAGCGTCGAGATCAGCGCCAGCGAGCAACACGTCATGGTTACTGCCGAGAAGCACATCACGCTGATGTGCGGTGGCGGTTACATCAAGCTGGAGGGCGGCAACATCGACGTAGTCATGCCGGGGACCTTTACGGTCAAGGCGCGCAGCGTCGATGTGCAGGGGCCGGCGAGCGAAAGCGTGGCGTTACCCAGCTTCACCGACGCCCCTTTCAACCGCTCCGGTCATTCTCCCTTTTCTGTCTAGGACGACATCATGCTGATCAGCTACCCCCTCTTGCCGGCCGATGCCGCGTCAACACCGATGGACCTGGACAGGTTCATCGGCAGTTACGTGTATGGCGACAAAGGCATCTATCCGGTCAGCTGGGGTAATCGTTGGCACGGCGGCATCCATCTGCGACCCGGTGCGCAGGCGATCCGGGCGATTGCCGATGCGGAGGTGGTCGCCTATCGAGTCGCGGCGGCGACGGAAACGTACGGAGAGATGGGTGACTACGACACCAGCTTCGTCCTGCTCAAACACAGCACCGAAAGCGGCGAGCACACGCCGGTGGTGTTTTACACGCTGAGCATGCACCTCAAACCCGTCAGCCAGCTGCTGCCGGCGCAGAAGGCCCAGCTCCCGGATTTTCTGAAGAGCGCGACGGCCGATGGCAGCGTGCAGCCCGGCAAGGGCGTCAAGGTCTGGCGCAAGGACGTGCTGGGTTTCGGCGGCCGTCTGTACGGCCATGATGAAAACGTCGTGCATTTTGAAATCCTGATGCCCGCCATCGACGCGTTCTGGCAGGACAGCAGCGCGTTGGCCGCCGGTAGCAGCGGCTCGGCCGACGTCTTCGGCGACGCCTGCTTCGTGATACCGCCGGGCAAAGATTTTCTGGCACAGCATCCGCGTGCTCTTGCCACGCATGCAGCCGGCCAACGCCGGATCGGCGATGTCGTCATGCCTGACGGCCAGTATGGCCGCAACATCACCTCTCGTCGACTGCCTGCATTCGACGAGAGCCTGGAAGGTTCGGGCGCGCAGATCAGCAACAACGATGGCCGTCTGTTTGTCTGTCTGCGCGACGACAAGGGGAAACGCACCGCCACCAGTTACCGCTGCAACGCGCAGGGCACCTATGTCCAGGTCGGGCCACCGGTCGAACAGCCCGAGTACGAGTACCACCTCTACACCTTGGCCGCCACGCTCTACCCGGACTGCCCCAGTGCCGGCTACGAATGGCTGCGCTTCGGCCGGGTGCTGGGGACGGACACCACCGCCACCACGGAGAACTGGCAGCGGGTTTGCTACAACGGCGAAGCGGGCGCGGTCGGTTACATCGACCTGGCAGCCGCGGACATCATCAAGCTGTCCGATGCGGACTTCCCGTTCTGGCGCGGCTGGCAAACCGTGGAGGAAACCAGCGGCATCTATCAGGCCGACGGCATCTGCGATGTAGCCACCCTGCAAGACCTGCTGCATATCCCGGTGGCCAACGACGATGGGCATAGCGAAGGCGATCCGCCGGATTTTGTCACGACCGTCACCACGCCGCAGGTCGCCGAGCAGCTGCGCCATCTGGTGTGCAAATACAACAGCGAGTGGGACGCGAGCGACCTGGATACCCGTTACGCACGGCTGCGCGAAAAAGGCCGGCCGCTGGAAAGCGACGACGCCTGGAAAGCGTTTGTCGCGCACGTCAACAAGCTCGCGTTCTGGTCAGGCATCGGCCTGCCGCGTAGCGTATGGCACGTCCATCCGCTGCAGTTTATCGAGCATTACAGGAGGTGCGGGTGGTTGAGCCGCAACGAGCTGATCCAGCTGTTCCCGATGACGGCGATGCGCGAGAGCGGTCATGCGTGGGTGTCGGAGGGGGTGACCATTCCTCCCCCCACCATCGTTGCGTATCGGGTTGACTTGAACAAGGCCGCGCGCAAATACGGCATTACGACGCCGCTACGCATGGCGGCGTTCTATGCGAATGCGATGGTGGAAACGCAGTGGTTCGGCACCCTCATTGAGGTGGTACAGAAGAAAAAGAGGATGGTCAATGGCCAACCGGTGATGGTCAACGGCAAGGCGGTCATGGAAGAGAGTCCGCCAAGGTATGCTCCATGGATCGGTCGTGGCTTCTTGCAGCTGACCTGGCCGGACAACTACGTCAGGTACTGGCGGTTTGCGGGAAAGACCGTGGCTCAGAAGCTGGCCGACGATCTGCATGCTGCTGCGAAACAGGCGGATACTCAGCATACGAATGCGCCGCTTGCGGCGCTTGAAGCGCAGGTGCCGGCTGAAATGGGGGATTGGCGCCGCAATGTTGCTACGGTGACATTTGATGCCACCGACAGCGCCGGCGCTTACTGGGCATGGAGCGGAGCCGCCGAAGATGCCGATACCGCGCCAGTCAATGTGCGAGCCAGCGAGGCGGTGCACGGCAACGCCATGACGTACTACACCAGCCAAGGCGCAGGCCATGTTGCTGCCACCGTCAATGTGGGTCACCGCGTGACCAATTACAGCAGCGTCAATGGCATCGTGGCGCGTTTCCAGGCTTATGCCACTTGCCAGGTGGTGTTGCTTGATGCAACCGCGTTCCCAGACGCGAGCGGGAAACCACAATCCACAGCCGAGGGCTATGCGCCGAGGCGTCCATGAAACTCAAAATTTTCCTTTGTAGCCTGCTTATCGTCGGTATAGCACCGGCCTATGCTCAAGCTGCAACCAGCGAAACCTCTTCTATTGCGTCACTTTCAACCAAGCCATCAACTAGCATCGTCTACACGATGTGGAAATGCCATTTCCAAATCCATGATTCAAGCGGGGGAAGACTCTACATCAGTAATAAATCCTCACCGCCCGATGGATCTTATTCATCCCATTATCCTGGTCCCGATTGGGGTTTCCCAATCGCATGTTATGCGGGTGCATCCCAAGATGAGGTTTATGTTCAACTGGACGTCAAGCAGGTAGACGGAAAGTGGATATGGGCGGCAGACCACGGCATGCCCTTTAAGCCGAGCCAGCATTTCCATATTTTCAAATTCAGCGGGAAAAATTGGGCGGGTACCGCCACCACGTACGATGCGATCACGGGCGATGAAGACACCCGGCCAAGCTTCTTTCAATACTGCCTGGTCGAGACTCACGGTCCACAAGTACTTTGCGGAAGAACCACGGGCAGCATCGGCACGGTAGAAACAGCAGCGACCCGTTGTAAAATCCTTGCCGTCCTCAAGACCGTCGAATTCGTCGATCCGCCACCTGCCGACCCCACCGGCGCCACAAGCACGTCCACCCATTAAGGTGTGCGCTACCCACAGTGCGACCGAGACAGTGGTGCCAATGAGCAGCGCATTGACGACCCGCAGATCGAGCGTAACGGCGATGTTCGACACCACTGTGGTCGCGGTGCGCGCGATGAACCCCGCCGTACCCGGCCTGGATGCGGCGGGTGACAGCGACAGCACCTGGTTCGACAAGCGCAGCGGCGTCTATCAGCAAAATCACGGAGGACATGAGCCGACCTATACCCAGCGCACGATCACCGTGCCGGCGATCTATGGCGACAAGCCGATGCCGGCCACCGTGTCGCCACCGGAGTGGAAGGGCTATCAGGTCCCGGTGCTGACCCGCACCACGGCGCCGCTGATCGTGTCCCTGAGCGAGCAGCGCGACACAATCACACTGACCGTGCGCGACCGCCAGGGCACGGTGCTTGGCCGCACCACAGAGAGCAGCTACGACCTCTACACGCGGGCGGTCAAGGCATACCCCGGTTGCCCCAGTGCGGGCTATGAGCTGCTGCGCTTCGGACGCGTACTGGGCCCCGATCAACCCGCCGCCAGTGACCTGCATGCGGGGCGCTTGCCGCATTTTCGCGCAATCAGCTACACCGATGCCCAGGGTCAGGCTGTGACCGGTGTCCTCGACCTGAACCCGGCGCAGGTCAAGGTCTATAGCGATGCCGATTTTCCCGACTGGCTGGGCTGGACGTTCATCGACGACGACACGGCGGGCGACAGTCGCTGCAACTCGCAGCAGCTGCTGGACCTGGTCGATGCGCCACCGGATGCGGCGGCCATGCTGGCGAACGCCACCCCGGCCGCGAATGCCGTGCTCACCGGCAATCTCCCCGACGTCGTCGGTCAGGCCGCCAGCGCGGCGGCAGCGGTCGTGACGCGCAAGGACAAACGCGAACGCCTGCGCCGCGCTTGTGACAGCCTGAACCACGCGGCGATCCGCAAGCGCCTGAGCTACTGCGTGGTGACCCAACCCAGCGAATGGTCGCGGGCGAATTTCGACTCACGCTGGGACTGGCTCAAGGGCATCGACCCCGCGGCCAAGCCCGCCCATGTCCTCAACCCGTACTGCCTGAACGCCGACGACTACGGAAAATTCAAGCGCCACCACGACGCGCTGGCGTTCTGGGAAGAGGCCAAGGCGGCCGGCCTCGAACTCGACACGGTCCATGTGCATTTTCATCCGGGGCGGTTTATCGAGACGGTTCGCAAGTGTGGGTGGTTGAGCGAGAGCGAGCTGACGCAGCTGCTGCCGATCTCCATCATGCGTGAGGCATCGCATCATCAGTGGGTGACAGACCCGGTCACCATCAACAAAGACAATCGATCAGTCATTCAAAGGTACCGTATCGAACTCAATAAGGCGCTGCGCAAGTACAGAATCGCGCCCAGTCCGCTGCGCATGGCGGCTTTCTTCGGCAATGCGACCGAAGAAACCCAATGGTTCGACAAGCTCTATGAAGACAATCAAGCAGCGTGGTACCGACCGTGGGACGGACGCGGCTTCCTGCAACTGACTGGCCCCGGCAACTACATCAAATACTGGCGCTTCCGCGGCCGCACCGTGAGCTATGCGCTGGAAAGCGAATTGAACGCCGCCACTGTGAAAGCGTACAGCGAGAATAAGAATGATGCGTTGCAGGATGGCAAACATTCCGATCTGACGGCGCAGATGATTGCATGGCGCAATGCTGTGGATCGCGATGAAATCGATGCGACGCATAGCGCCGGAGCCTATTGGGCATGGACCAAGGCAGCGGCCTTTGCCGATGTGTCGCCCCAGTTGAAGCGCGAAACCCAGTTCGTCGGACACGACACGTTCATCTATTATAGCTGCGAGTCGTTCGGACAAGTGGCGGCTACGGTGAACTTCGGTAGCCCAGTTAAGGACATAAAAAAGATCGCCAAGATCAGCGGTATCGTGGCGCGTTATCAAGCCTATACGAACGCCCTCATGGTGCTAGCCGACAAGACCAGCTTTCCGGGCGCCAGCGGTAACGTGCAGGAGATCCCTGAGGGGTATGAGCTGAGGAAGGCATGACGAGGATAGGGGTGCTTGTAGGCGTGGTGCTTTTCATGGCTTGCAATTTAGCCTGCGCAACGCAGCCAATTTTCGGCCAGTTCACCGAACGCGAAGTGGCGTTTGATGGCTGCCGCTTCAAATTGAAGGACCCGTATAACGGTACGTTAGACGTTACGGAAAGCCGCAAGCTTGCGAACTATGCGGCCGACATCAACCCTAAAGCCCGGCACCCGTTTGAGACTTGGATTCAGTTCAGTTGCGAAAATCCAGCGATGCCGAAAACATTATCGGAGTTAGCAGGAATCATGATGACTGGTGGGGGGTGGGAGCTAGATCCGTCACCCGAAAGCGTAGGCCCCAAAGAAGCACATACAATATTCCGTGCATTGCATGGGAAGGCGTGGGATGCCGGTGGTGTTACGCAGGATGACATCAATGGCGACGAAGAAAGGCGAACCCGCGTATTCGCCTTCTGCATCCCTCACCGCAATCTCGCGCTTTGCGGAGTAGTGCGGCACGTGGGATATCTTGAGCACCTCAACGAATCGACGCTACCCCAGGTCATTCAGCTGTTGCAAAGCATTGAATTCATCGACGACGCTCAGGTCGCGCCCGCCAACTCGTCCACTGCACCTTCGCCCAATCATTGATCCTTGGATTGGACTACGCACTTTGAGTAGCCTCCACGCCTTGGTGAACGCGCCCTACCCGGACTGCCCCAGTGCGGGTTACGAGTGGCTACGCTTCGGCCGGCTGCTGGGGTCGGAAACCACTGCTACCATCGAGGCGGCGAAACCTGCCCATAGTCTCAACCCGTACTGTCTGAGCGACGACGACTACGGAAAATTCAAGCGCCACCACAGCGCACTGGCGTTCTGGGAAGAAGCCAAGGCCGCCGGCCTCGAACTCGACACCACCCATGTGCATTTGCATCCGGGGCGGTTTATCGAGACGTTTCGCAAGTGTGGGTGGTTGAGTCGCGACGAGATGATTCAGCTATTCCCGATGACGGAAATGCGCGAGAGCGGTCATGCATGGGTGTCGGAGGGGGTGAGTATTCTTCCTCGCACCATCGATGCGTATCTGGTTGATTTGAACAAGAGAGCGCGCAAATACGGCATTACGACACCGCAGCGCATGGCGGCGTTCTACGCCAATGCAATGGTGGAAACGCAATGGTTTGGCAAGCTGCATGAAAATAGCACTACTGCGCGCTATGCGCCTTGGGATGGGCGTGGCTTCCTGCAGTTGACCTGGCCGGACAACTACATCAAGTATTGGCGGTTCATCGGAAAGACCGTGGATCAAAAGTTGGCCGACGATCTGCATGCTGCTGCGAAACAGGCTGACACTCAACACACGAATGTGCCACTGACGGATACTGTTATTCGCGTGCCTGCGGAGATGCAAAGTTGGAGAGAGCAACTTGCAAGCACCACGAACCCATACCAAGCCGCCGACAGCGCTGGCGCTTACTGGGTGTGGAGCGGAGCTGCCGAAGATGCCGATACCGCACCTGTCGATGTGCGAGCTAGCGAGAGCGTGCACGACAACGCCACGGCGTATTACACCAGTCAAGGCGCAGGCAACGTAGCGGCGACCGTGAATGCGGGTCACCGCGTGACCAATTACAGCAGCGTCAATGGCATCGTGGCGCGCTTCCAAGCTTATACCACTTGCCAAGTGGTGTTGCTTGATGCAACCGCATTTCCAGACGCGAGTGGGAAACCACAATCCACACCCGAAGGCTATGCCTCGAGGCATCCATGAAATGGAAAACCTTTGCTGCCATCGTGCTGGCAGCGACATCGGCCACGGCTTGCGCGCAAAGCGCAATCCCAGCAACGTCGTCCTCCTTGACCGATTCAGCCCCATCGAATCTCAGTCGCGTTTATATCGATCATAAATGTAGTTTTCGCGCTCGAGAGGTTCCCGGCCAGACATTTAACGACGATTCGTATATGTTTTACGCAAACGAAGCAACCAATCCGAACGGGTGGGGCTTTCCCATCGGTTGCAAATTCGGTATATTTCAAGATGAAATTAACATTCAGCTGGATGTCAAGCAGGTGAATGGTCAATGGATTTGGATCGGAACTAATCAGCCGTTTGAAAAAGGTCAGCACTTTCGTGCTTATTCCATGACGGGGGAAAACTGGGTTGGCAGAGGCGACACCTACGACGAGATAACGGGTGATGAAGCTACCCGACAACGATTTTTAAATTTTTGCCTGATTCAAAACAATGGGCCACAGGTGCTATGTGTCAATGCCCAGGTCATGAACCTCAGCGACCCCAAGAGCAATGTTCTTGACAGAATCCTTGCCGTCCTCAAGACCATCGAATTCGTCGATCCGCCAACGATCAATCCAGCAAGCACTTCCAGCCATTGATGCGGGAGCTGTTGAAGATACCGATACCGCGTCGACCAATGTACGGGCCAGCGAGACGGTGAACCGGACTTCGTGACCACCGTCACCACGCCGAAGGTCGCCGAGCAGCTGCGCCACGTGGTGTGCAAATACAACAGCGAGTGGGATGCGAGCGACCTGGAAACCCGTTACGCACGGTCGCGTGAAAAGGGCGAGTCACTGGAAAGCGACGACGCGTGGAAGGCGTTTGCCGCGCACGTGAACAAACTCGCGTTTTGGTCAAGCACCGACCTGCCTCGCAGCATTTGGCACGTCCATCCCCTGCAATTTATTGAGCATTACAAGAGGTGCGGGTGGTTGAGTCGCAACGAGTGGTTGAGTCGCAACGAGATGATTCAGCTGTTCCCGAAGACAGCGATGCGTGAAAGCGGTCATGCGTGGATGTCGGAGCCGGTAAACCCTAACCTGGATATTTTCGAGAAGTCCAAAGTCAATCTGAACAAGACCGCGCGCAAGTATGGCATCGTCACGCCACGGCGCATGGCCGCGTTCTATGCCAACGCGATGGTGGAGACGCAGTGGTTCAACGCACTCCGTGAGGGGCTGAAGCAGAAAAAGAAGATGGTCGATGGCAAGACGGTGATAGTCAACGGCAAGGCCGTCACGGAGACGATCCGCCAAAGTATTTTCCCTGGATCGGTCGTGGTTTCCTGCAACTGACTTGGCCGGACAACTACATCAAATATTGGCGTTTCTCCGGCAAGACCGTGGATCAGAAGTTGGCCGATGAGCTGCGCGCTGCGCTTCTGGCGGGCACTCACGGTAAAGATGTGTCGCTCACGGCGCTCGAACCGAAGGTGCCTGCCAGCATGCACACATGGCGGGATGACATCGCAGGAAAACCACCAATAGCAACCGATAGCGCCGGTGCGTTTTGGGTATGGAGCAGAGCTGCCGAAGATGCCGATACCTCGCCTGCCAATGTACGGGCCAGCGAGACAGTGAACGGGAAGGCGATGACGTACTACACCAGCCAAGGCGCAGGCAATGTCGCGGCCACGGTGAATGTGGGTCATCGTGTGACCAATTACGGCAGTGTCAATGGCATCGTGGCGCGCTTCCAGGCTTATGCCGCGGCTCAGGTTGTGCTACTCGACACGCCAAGTTTTCCTGATGCCAGCGGCAAGCCGCGGGACACTCCTGAAGGTTATACCCCGAGGCGTCCATGAAGTTGATAATCGTCTCTGCATTTTGTTGGTAATGGCGGCGACATGTGCGCAGGGAGCCGCGTCCACTAATAGCTATCAGCGTCCTGCCAACTTTGTATATCCCATGGAGAGGTGCCATATACGAATTTCCACGGCGCCAAAGAGATGGTTTTCCCCAGATGGAAAATATGGCACATATATGTTTGATAACGGGAAATATGGCGCTGCCTGGGGTTTTTCACTCACCTGCCAAGCAGGAGCTTCGCAGGACGAGATTGATACTACGCTAGATGCCAAACAAGTGAATGGCCGATGGCTCTGGGTAGATGGTGGCTCAGTTTTTGAGGAAGACCAACACTTTCACATCTTCTTTTTGGCCGGAAAGAATTGGACGGGCACCGGCACGACGTATGATCAGACCACCGGCGACGAAAGCACGCGGCAACGTTACTTTCAATTCTGTCTCGTCGAGACTCATTGGCCGCAAATGCTTTGTGGCCGCGAGGGCGTCAGTCTTTACGATGACGTCGAACTCAACAGAATCCTTGCCGTCCTGAAGACCATCGAATTCGTCGATCCGCCCGCCGCCAACCCGGATAGCACTTCCGGCCATTGACGCGTGAGCCACATGCGACAGAGACACTTACTGCAAGTTATTCCCGCAGCCGCGGCACACCGTGCTCGTTGCGTTCTTCGATCGCGACGGAGCGGGTGTCGAGACGGTCGGTTCGATAGTCCTGCGGCAGTGGTTCGATGGCTTCGTCGCGTCCGAACAACAGTGCGTTGCGGTAGCAGCGCTGGGCGAGTGCGCCGTCGCCCTGACCGGAATGAAGATCACCGAGCGCTTCCCACGCTGCTGCGCTGGGTGCGAGTGCCAGCGAGCGCTGAAGGTACTGGTTTGCTTTGCCCCATATCTTGAGGCGCACGCACATGCGGCCAAGCGTGAGCAGCAGGGTGGCGTCGTTGGGACGTGCGTCGAGCCAGCTTTCGGCGCGGCGCAGGCGCGCTTCGATATCTTCGCTGCCGAGCATGCCGTAGGTTTCGATCAGCAGCGGCGACCATTCGCGGCGCAACGCGGCTTCCAGTTCGTCCATCGCCGGCAGGATCAGGCCGAAGCCAGCCGCGCGGCGAGCGTAGGCGTCGATCACTGCAGGCAACCGGCGTTGTGCTTTCGGCAACTGCGACCACAGCGTGTTCAGCGCGGCGCCGTTGGCGCAGGTCTGGATCGTGGCGACCAGCACCCGGGTCTCCAGAGCAGCGTAGGCACGGGTGCCGAGGGCGCCGCTCTTTTGCAGCGGATCGAGCGCGGCGCGGGCGCGCCGGATATCGCCACTGGCCAGGGCCGCCAGCGCCAGCTCACGCCAGCCACCGGGAGTCAGGCTGCCCTTGTCGGACTCGGGTGCCAGCAGCGCCAGGGCTTCGGCCGGCTTGCCGTCGCGACGTAGCATGCGGGCACGCAGCACGCGGGCCGCCTGCGGTGCGGATTGCGATGCTTGATCCAGCGCTTCCAGCGCGCGGGCGTGTTCGCCGCGGCGCGAGGCCGCTTCGGCTGATGCCAGCAAGGCCGGCCCACGCAGGCTGTTCAGCCGCGAGGCGCGATTGAGGTCCCGCTCGGCGTCACCGTGACGGCCTTCGATCAAGGCAATCAGACCCTCGCTCATCCGCTGCTGGCTGAGCCGCCGGTGCCGTCGCGAGAAGGCGCCGAACGGCCAGCGCGCCAGCCGCCAAAGCGCGGTGAGCAACGCCCAGAACAACAGCAAGGTGAGCACGGCGCCGACGACGGTGCGTTCGGCATACCAGCCACGCATGTGCACATAGACATAACCGGGATCCTCAGCCACCCAGTGCCAGCCGAACGCGGCCAGCGCCGCCACGATCACCAGCAGCAGAATCCAGCGCCATAACCTCATGGTTTGGCTCCGCCTTTGGGTGGCGTCACGGTGCTGCTTGCAGCCGGTGCGACAGCATCCGGACTCGGCGTCAGCGCATTCACGGCGCGCAGATTACGCAGCTCGGTGAGCGCGGCGCCCAGCTGCACCGCTGCGCCCGACGGCGCCGTAGCGATGAGTTGCTTGAGCGTGCTACGCGCCTCCTGTACGGCTGGCGCGCTGGTGTCGAACTGGGTCGATAGACCGAGATCCACCCGCTGCAGTGCGGCTGTATAGGCGCTGCTGTCGCTGGCCAGCAGCGCGGCCTGCGCCTGCGCCAGGTCGAGCGCAGCCAACTCCCGCGCGAAGCGCGCATCGGCGACCGCCAGCGGCGCGCCGTTGTCGCGTTGCACGCTGAACACCCCAGCCAGTGCTCGACGGATGCGCGTCCATACGTCAGGCGCCTGCGTCGTATTCGGGCTATCAAGGGATTTCAAGGGCAAGGTGGGCAGCGTGCCACGCAGTTCATTCAGTTGTTGCAACGCATTGGCCTGGCTCGCCGGCTGGCTCTTCAGCAGCGCGTCGCGCTCAGCGCTGATGCCCTGGCGAACCGTGGAGAATGCGCCGTCATTGACTGCCGCCAGGGTCTGGTCGGCCAGCGCATAGGCGGCGGCCGCGCCCTGCGCATCATGGAACAATGTGTAGCGTTCGCTCGCCATGCGCAGCAGCGAGTCGGTTTCATCCAGCAGCATCGCATCATGGCCGGACAGGCTCTTCTCGGCGAGCTTCGCCACGGCATCCTCGAGATTGCGGGTGCGCTCGGCTTGACCGAGCAGCTCCTCGCGTAGCGAACGGTTGACCGCAGCCGCATCGTTCAAGCGTTGATTGAGGCTGGTGCGTTCACCGCTGACACCGATCAGGGTCGTTTCCAGCGCGCTGACACGCGTCTGCAGATCGGTCGTCGCCAGATGGGTCGCATGGGCACCCTGGGTCTGGAGCCATTGCTGCCAGCCGACGTAGCCGGCGGCAGCCACGGCGATCAGCGATAACAGCACCGCCAGTGCCAGACTGCCACCGCCCCGCGGACGCGGTTCACGCAATGCAGGTGCGGGCCGTGCCGGCGCCAGGTCTGGACGGGCGCCCTCGGGCGCGATGTACTCGCTCGGCTTGTCTCGATTGCTCATGCGTGCATGCTAGCAGCCCATACGCCCACGTTCGTAGCAAGCTCGCGTGAAGAAGTCTGCTTACGCAAGATCAGTCCGCGCGCAGGGCCGCACCGAGCAAGTCGGCCGACAACGCTGAAGCGGCGATCTGGATCCGCGCAAAACCGGCGGCAAGGGCAGCGGCCGCCAGCCGCTCGCTGCTGACGACGGCAGTCGTCGCTAATAGCCGGGCCAGCGCGGCAGGCGGCAAGATCCGGCACAGGTTGTGCAGCGCTTCTGCACTGGACAACAGTACCAGCGCGGAGGGCGGCAACTGCAGCACCGCCCCGACATGCCGGCGATCCAGCCGTGGCGCTATCCGCTGATAGACATGCAGCTCGCGCAACTGCGCGCCACGTGCCAGCAGTTGTTCGCGCAAGACACCACGTCCGCCGGGTGCGCCAATCAAGACGATGTGCTGCCCATGCGACCCACGCAATATCGGGTGGTCGAGTAGGCCTTCGCTGTCCTGTCGCGCCGGTGCAAGCGGCGCTTCGATGCCGTGCCGACGTAGCGCTCGCGCCGTGCCCTGGCCCACGGCCAGTACCGTGGCCGAGGTGCGCAGCGACGCCAGTGCCGCGGCAAAGCGCACCGCCGCAGGGCTGCTGAAGATCAGCACGTCATCCGCCAATGCTGCCTGTAGGCCCTCGCGCGCGGCGGCCTCATCGGTCACGCGACGCAAGGCTAATCCCGGCAGCAACAAAGGCACCCCGCCACCGGCGCGTACCCGTCGCGCCAGTGCCGCTGCGGTGCCGGCAGGACGGGTGATCACCACGATCCTGCCGCTCATCGAAGCCGCCTCAAAACTCTCGTTGTTTGCTGGAGATTGTCGTTGCACCGGTGCACCGCATCCGCTCACTGCCATGGCCACCAGTGTAGCGGCCGCCTACACTGGGAGGTCCCCACCATTCCCCCATGGACCCTCGAACACCGTGACCACGACCGACGCACAGACCCAGGCACAGCAGCTGATCCAGTTCATCCGTGACGAAATCCCCCTGGCGCACACCATGGATCTGCAGTTGGGCGCCTGCAACGACGACATGCTCAGCCTGCTGGCGCCGCTCGCGCCGAACGTCAACGACAAGGGTTGTGCCTTTGGCGGCAGCCTGGTCAGCTTGATGACGCTAAGCGGATGGGCGCTGGTGGAGCTGGCGCTGCGTCGGCGTGGCGAGGTTTGCGATGTCTTCGTGGGCGAATCCACAGTGCGTTATCTGGCTCCGCTGTGGGATGACTTCAGCAGCGAGGCGCGTTTGGCTGCGGACGCCGACTGGGCCACGTTCTTTCGTACATTGGAGGTGCGCGGCCGGGCACGTATCGAGGTTGCCTGCGTGGTTCCCGGCAGCGATGGCCAGCCCGCGGCCACGCTGAGCGCGCGCTTCGTCGCCAAACGCCGCGGCCAGGAATCGGCCCAAACCCCATAATCTGTTCAACTCGGAAGCCTGTCTATACTGCCGCAGACGCCAGCCGTCGCTTGCGGCAGAATGGACGAGTCATTCTTCGGGGGAGACTACCCATGCGGCGCATCCTGTGTATTCCCGTCTTGTTGTCCATGCTGCTGCTGGCCAGCTGTGCCACCCAGAAACGTTCCGATACGCTGACCGACACGCTGCAGGCCTACAGCGGCACGCTGCGCTGGGGTGATTTCCAGAGTGCGGAGATGTTTCTCGAACCGAAGTACCGCGCGGCCCACCCCATAAGCAAGCTTGACCTTGCTCGCTACAAACAGGTGCGCGTCAGTGAATACGACGAAGGCTCCGGCCCGACTCCGGCCGGCAAGGATGATATGGAGCAGACGGTTCACATCAGTCTGGTCAACAACAATACGCAGTCGGAGCGGACCATCGTCGATCATCAGACCTGGCACTACGATGAAGTGGGCAAGCACTGGTGGCTGACCAGCGGGCTGCCGGACATCACGCAGGAATGATGCGGCCGGTATAAGCCGATAGGCGACCTGCAAAAGCGGGCGCCTGCCGGGAGCGCGCTGCCCGTATAATCATCGGTTTACCCGAATCGGCGTGGTCACCGCGCCCGTGGAATGACGATGAACGATTTCCTGCAAAAGCTGCCCCAGTTTCTCGCCAATCATGTGGCCCTGGCGGCCCTGTTCGTGGTCCTGCTGCTGGCGTTGATCGTCATGCAGGTCATCGAGCTGTTCAGCAAGACCAAGGAGCTGACCCCAGCCGGCCTGACCATGCTGATCAACCGCGAAAGCCCGCTGCTGATCGATCTGTCGGCCTACGTCGATTTTGAAAAGATGCACGTCCCCGGCGCCAAGCACGTGATGATGAGCCAGTTCGACCCCGAACAGAAGGATCTGGCCAAGGCGCGCGAATTGCCAGTGGTGGTGATGGACAAGGACGGCCGCGGCAACTCGATCAAGGCCGCGCAGCGGCTGGTCAAGGCGGGTTTCGGCAAGGTCTACACGCTCGGCGGCGGTGTGCTCGCCTGGCAGCAGGCACAGTATCCCGTCGCCAAGGGCAACAAGTAAGAGCGAACTCCCGGGGCAGCCGGTAGGTTGGGGTGAGCAGAACGAACCCCAACAATTACCTCAAGCACCCCCGGAGGCCCAGGTTGGGCTTCGCTGCGCTCACCCCAACCTACGTGTTCCGGCCCAGGCTCCGCGCGGGTGACGAACTCCTACAGGTCGTGGATGCCGGCGCGCGAACCGAGGATCTGTGCCAGCACATCGGGCGCGTACTCGAACGAGTCGTAATACAGCCGCGCCTCGGGCAGCCCGGCATCGAGAAACAACTGGTGGCCGGCATCGATCATCGCCGACGGCCCGCTCATGTAGAGATCGTGGTCGGACAGGTCGGGAATGTCCTCCAGCACCGCTTCGTGCACCAGCCCGCAGCGCAATCCATCAGCTTGTTCCGGATCGGAAATCACCGCGTGGAATTGCAGGTTCGGGTGCTCGCTTGCCCAGCGTTCGGCGAGCGGGTGCAGATAGATTTCCGCTGCACTGCGCGCGCCCCAGTAGAGCTGCATCGACCGTTGCGTGCCCAGTGCGATGAAGTGCTCGACGATCGCCTTGACCGGCGCAAAGCCGGTACCACCGGCCATGAACACCATCGGCCGCTCGGAATCCTCGCGCGGCACGAACGTGCCCAGCGGGCCTTCGATGCGCAGGCGATCGCCGATCTGCAAGCTGTCATTCACCCATGAGGTAAAGCCGCCGCCAGACACATGCCGCACATGCAACTCGATGGTGCCGTCCGCCTGCGGTCCATTCGCGATCGAGAACGGCCGCCGCTTGCCGCCCTCCAGCAGCACATCCAGATATTGGCCCGGCAACCAATTGAGCCTGGGCTCGCCGTCGGCCGGCAGCAGGCGCAGGCCGATCACGTCGGGCGTCAGACGCCACTTGTCGGTCACCACCACATCGAGCTGACGCCGCTCGATATCCTCCACCGAGGTCACCTCACGCGCCTCTAGCAGCAGATCGCTGGCCGGCACCGCCTGACACAGCAGCACCGCATGCTGCGCCCGTGCACTGGCGTTCAACGCTACCGGTGGATTGCGCGGATACTCGCAGCGTCCTTCCAGCAAAGTCGCCTTGCAGCTGCCACAGACACCGGAACGACAGGAATACGGCAACGCGATGCCCGCGCGCTGCGCCGCTTCCAGCACGGTTTCACCGGCGGCCACTGGAAACTGGCGGCCGGACATTTTGAGAGTGACAGTAGGCACCAGAGACATTGTCGCGGTGATGAGAGCGGACAACAATGCGGGCTCGACACACAGGAATCAACAATGAGCCTCTGGAAACAACCTACCGATCTGGCGCGGATCAACGCCTGGAGCGCGAATACCATGATGGAAACGCTGGGTATTCGCTTCAGCGCGATCGGCGACGATTGGCTACAGGCCACCATGCCGGTCGACCATCGCACCCATCAGCCCTATGGCCTGCTGCATGGGGGCGCCTCGGTGGTATTGGCCGAAACGCTGGGCAGTACCGCCGCCATGCTCACGCTCGACTCGGAAAAGGAGCTCGCCGTTGGCCTGGACATCAACGCGAATCATGTGCGCGGCGTGCGCAGCGGCACGGTGACCGGCACCGCCCGCATGCTGCACCTGGGCCGCACGACGCAGGTGTGGGAAATCCGCATCGAAAATGAAGAAGGCACGCTGGTCTGCATTTCGCGCATCACCATGGCGGTGGTGCCGGCGCGCGTGGTGGGGCCACGTTGAGCAACGACACCCCCTACGCGAAGCTGAGCCCGGATCTGGTACTCGACGCCGTCGGCGCTTGCGGTTTGTGGCCGGACGGTCGACTGCTCGCACTCAACAGTTACGAGAATCGCGTGTGGCAGGTCGGGCTGGAACAGACCGGCGCGGAGCCTGCCTCCCCGGTGATCGCGAAGTTCTATCGGCCCGGTCGCTGGAGCGACGCAGCGATTGTCGAGGAGCACACGTTCGCGCTTGAACTGGCCGCCGCCGAGCTGCCCGTGGTCGCGCCGTTCACGTTCGACGGCCAAACCCTGCTGTGGCACGACGGCTTCCGCTATGCACTGACACCGCGCCGCGGCGGTCGCGCGCCGTCGCTGGAATCGGTCGAACAACTGCAGTGGCTGGGCCGTCTGATCGCCCGCATGCATGTCGTCGGCGCGCGGCAGCCGTTTGCCCATCGCGACAAGCTCGATCGCGCCACGATGGTGCAGCGTCCGATGCGTGCCGTACTCGATTCGTCCTTGCTGCCGAGCTCATTGCAGACAAACTACCGCGCCGCTGCCGAACGACTCGATGCCGCCATCGCCGCACGCATGGCAGCGATCGGCCCCGTACGGCAGCTGCGGCTGCATGGCGATTGTCACCCAGGCAATGTGTTGTGGACTGACCACGGCCCCCACTTCGTCGATCTCGACGATGCACGCACCGGACCGGCGGTACAGGATCTGTGGATGCTCGCAAACGATGAGCCGGCGATGGAAGCCATGCTCGAGGGCTATCAGCAGTTTCGCGATTTCGATCACGCCGAGCTGGCGTTGATTCCTGCCTTGCGCGGCATGCGCCAGCTGCATTACGCCGGCTGGATTGCGGAGCGCTGGCACGACCCGGCGTTCCCCGCCGCGTTCCCGTTCGCCGCCGAATCACGCTGGTGGGAGCAACACATCGCCGACCTGCACGAGCTGGCTGACGAACTTGAATAATCTTGCCTGTAGCAGCGCACCCGATGCGCGATCGGTGCATGCGTCGGCGTTTCGCACACCGGGTCCGCTCATACAATCTGTGCTTATTTCACCCTATTGGAGTCCTGCATGCGCATCATCCTCTTCCGCCTGATCGGCATCCTCGAAATTGCCGGTGGCCTGTATGGCGTGGCGGCGATGTTGCGGCGGTTGCTGCCGCTGGGTTCGACTCATGACAGCGTGATCGCGCTGATCGGCCTGGCCTTGTTCGGGTTTGTGCTGGCTGCGGGCGTGCAGCTGATCGACGGCAGCGAGCGCGGCGTGCAGATGTCGAGCTGGGCGCAACTGCTGCAGTTGCCGCTGATCGCCACGCCGGTATTCAGCTATGCCCTGCATTGCGGTGCGTTCATCAACGTCTTCGCCACCGTGCACCTGCCGTCGCAGCTGGCACTGGACTGGCATTTCGGCAGCCAGGGTTTCGTGCTGGCCGTGGCTGGACCGGGCGTTTCGCGGCTGGGCATCAACCTGCTGGCGTTGCTGTCGTGGCTGGTGCTGCGATTGCGTTGAACAACCTCACGGCCCCTTCCGCGGCACCCAGCGTGGCGTCGCAGGGGCCGTGCGAATGGCTATGCCACAAGCCTGCGCGACCGTTTAACAAACGAAAATAAGCAAGGAAGGTCAGCTTTCGTGCTGCTTTGCAGCAATTCTCACCTTAAAGGAATAAGCTGTAACCAGTTTCGCTTGCCGAGACGGGTCAGCCATGAACCAGTCGACGATGGATTTTCGCACCCGCAAATGGGTGAAGCCGCAAGACCTCAACCCCAACGGCGCACTGTTTGGCGGCAGCCTGCTGCGCTGGATCGACGAGGAAGCGGCCGTCTACGTGATCAACCAGCTGGGCAACGCCAACGTTGTCACCAAGTACATGTCGGAGATCAATTTCGTCAGCTCGGCGCGCGAGGGCGACATCATCGAGATGGGCATCAGCGCCACTCATTTCGGCCGCACCTCGATCACGCTGCGCTGCGAAGTGCGCAATGTAATCACCCATAAGAGCATCCTGACCATCGACAAGATCGTGTTCGTCAACATGGGTGCCGGCGACATGCCGCTGCCGCATGGACGCACGGAACCGATCAGTGAGGAGACTTCGGCGCTGAGACATCCGGCGTGATGCAAATGCAGGCAAATGTGCTGCGCAAGCTATCATTCACCGATGAACATGACTTCGCCCCCCGCAACCGATACCACCCTCCCTGTCATCCGCCTGAAATCCGACCGTGCCCCAGGCCACCCCTGGGTATGGTCGGCGCAGCTGCATAAACCCGAGACGAAATTGCCGCCCGGCAGCGTGGTCGAGATCCAAGATGCCAAGGGTCGTTTCGTCGGCCGCGGCTTCTGGAACGGGCACGCGCGCATTGCGTTGCGTGTATTGAGCACGGATCAGGCTGAGGCGATCGATCCGCAATGGATTGCCGCGCGCATCGAGCGTGCCGTGCAGCTGCGTCGCGAATGGCTGCAGCTCGATCACACCAGCGACGCCTGGCGCGTGATCCACAGCGAGGGCGACGGCCTGTCCGGGCTGATCGTCGACCGCTACGCCGACATTCTGGTGATCGAATACTTCGCTGCCGGCATGTGGCGTTTTCGCGAGGCGATCCACGCCTCGTTGCTCACCCACTTCCCCGGCGCCCGGCTGTACTGGTTCGCCGAATCGCACGTGCAGCGGCAAGAGTCGTTCGACTGCCGCACCGGCGACGTTCCTGAAGCCGTCGAAGTGCACGAACACGGACTGCGCTTCCAGGCCGCACCCGGCTCCGGCCACAAAACCGGTTTCTTCGCCGACCAGCGCGACAACCGTCGCCGCTTCGCCGAACTGGCAAAGGGCCGGCGCGTACTCGACCTGTGCTGCAACGCCGGTGGCTTCGCGGTGCATGCGATGGCGGCTGGCGCGCGCGAAGCGGTCGGTGTGGACCTGGATGCGGGCATCCTGGACATTGCCCGCGCCAACGCCGCCGCGAACAACGTCGAAGTGACGTTCGAGCAGTCCGACATTTTCGACTGGGTACGCGCGGCCGTTGCGCGTGGCGAGCAATACGACGCGGTGATCCTCGATCCGGCCAAGCTCACCCGCGACCGCAGCAAGGTGATGGAAGCGCTGAAGAAATACTTCGCGATGAACCGCATGGCACTGGACATCATCCCGCCCGGCGGCCTGCTGCTGACCTGCTCGTGCACCGGGCTGGTCGGCGAAGCGGATTTTCTTGAGATGCTGCGCCGGGTGGCGCTCAACGCCGGCCGCGAGATCCAGGTACTGCAGGTCAGCGGTGCCGGCGCCGATCATCCGTTCCGCACCGATGTGCTGGAAGGACGTTATCTGAAAGCGGTGTTCTGCCGCGTGGATTGATCTGCCCGCCGATTTGCCCTGCGCTGCGCACACTCGGCGCATGGCCTTCGCTTCCAACGACCCCGAGCGCGCACTGCGCAGCGATGTGCACGCGGTCGGGTTGATCTACATCAGCGATACACAGCCTGGTATCCGTCGGATGCGACACGGCAACGGCTTCGGCTATCGCGATGCCGATGGTTGGACGGCAGCCTCCAGCGCGCCGTTCCCGCCAGCGCCGCGGCGCATCCGCGCCAGCTCGAACAACTCACCTTGCGCTACCCGCGGCGGCGCCTGCGGTCGGCGGCCCGTCGCAGCGATTGGTACGCCAGCGCGTAAACTGGCGGCCAGTCTCCTGCGGAACGTCCCATGCCTGCCACTGAACTGCTCTTGCTCGTTCTTGTCCTCATCGTGCTAGCGGTCATCGTGCTGCAGGTCGCTGCGTTCCGGCGCACACGAGCTTCAGACTCATCAACCGATGCCGACAAGCTGCGCACTGAGGCCGAGGCCCGCATGCGCGAGATTTCCTCGCGGCTTGCGTACGCACAGGCCCAGGCCGATCGGGCTCTGTCGCTCGAACAGGACCTGAAAATTGCCGTGGAGGACGTTGCCGCAAAGCGCGCCGATCTCGCCAGCACCTCGAGCCAGCGCGATGCGGCCGAAAAAAACCTGGCAACGCTGAACGAGCAACTCGTCGCGCTGACAGCAGCCAACAGAAAGCTCGCCGACGAGAAAGGCATGCTGCTTGAGTCCCAGGCACGCCTCGAGCAGGAAGTGAAATCCGCCAGACAACGAGAAATCGACACCAGCAAGCTACTTGCCGATGCCAAGGAGGAGATGGCCAAAGAGTTCAAGCTGATGGCCGGCACGCTGCTCGAGGAAAAAGGCGCCAAGCTTAACGAACAGCAGAAAGATGCTCTCTCAAATCTGCTTCAGCCATTCAGCAAAACGCTCGATGATTTCAAAGGCAAGGTAGAGGCCACGCGCGAAGCAGACCTTACTGCACGCGAAGGTCTGATCGCACAGATTCGTCACCTTACCGAGCTGAATCAGGACATCGGGGCCAAGGCGCAATCACTGACCAATGCGCTGAGAGGAGAGAGCAAGACGCGCGGCATCTGGGGCGAAGCGATCCTGCAGCGCGTACTCGAATTGGCCGGCCTGCGTGAGGGCGAGAACTTCCAAACTCAGGTAAACCACCACGCTGAAGATACCGAAGGCCGGCTCATTCCCGACGTTGTGCTGAAGCTTCCACAGGATCGCTCGATCGTGATCGACGCGAAAGTGTCGCTGGTCGCCTACGAGCGTTACGTCTCGGCGGTCGAGGATGAACCTGCGCGAGCGGCGGCGCTCAGTGATCACTCGGCCTCCATCAAACGGCACATCAATGATCTATCGAAAAAGAACTACCCGTCGCTCTACAAACTCAAGAGCGTCGATTTCACGCTGCTTTTTGTGCCGATCGAAAGCGCTTTGATGGCTGCGAGCGAAGCCGACCCCGCGCTTGCTCAATACGCACTGGAACGACATGTCGCGCTGGTTTCGCCCAACACGCTGTTTACTGTTTTGCGTACCATCGAGTACATATGGCGCGTAGAGAAAACGACGCGCAACATGGAAAATATTGTCGATCGCGGCAAGTTGATGTACGAAGCCGCCGTAATGTTCGCGGAGCATATCGTCTCCATCGGTGACGCTCTGGGCAAGGCAACTAGCGCCGTGCAGTCCGCCGAAAAAGCGCTGATTGATCCGAGCCGCGGTCTGGTACGTCAAGCAGAGAAGCTACGCGCATTCGGGATTAAGCCGAAGCGGTCCATGCCGAAGAGGCTGGCCTCCGATGGAGACGACGCAAAGCAAGCTGACCGTTCCCAGCTAAGTCAACTCGACGACGACGATGGCGCCAGTGGAGATACCTCCCTCGGAGCAGACGAGGAAGCGTGAACAAGACAACCGAACCCCTTGTCGAGCACCATCGCCGACTGAGTCTGCTGGCCGACGAAGTGATGCGCCTGCGGCAGGCGTTGCCAGCGCGCGACCGATTGCTCGTCGGCCTTACACATGCGCTGCGTGCAGTGCTGGCCGCGAGCCTGGGTTACTTCGCCGCGCTTGAATTGGGCCTGGGGCAGGGATTCTGGGCCGCCATCACCGCGATCTCGGTAAGCCAGGCCAACTACGTGGAAGTGCGCAATTCCTCTCGCGACCAATTCATCGGCGCGATCATCGGCGGCCTGATCGGTGGCCTGGCTGGTGGCTTGGACGGTCTGGACGTGGCGACGTTTGGGCACTATCACTACGTGGCCTATGTGCTGGCGGTGATCGTGGGCATGATGCTTTGCTCGGCTTTCAATCTGGGCGCGGCCGGCCGCATCAGCGGTACTACCACGACGATCATCATGCTGGTTCCGCACAGCGGCGCGTTCTGGCAGATCGCCTTGTTCCGGCTGGGTGAAGTCACGCTGGGCGCAACTGCCGCGCTGCTGGTGAGCTTCGCCTTTGACGCGTTGGAGCGACGTTTTTTCACCACCCATTCGTCAACCGGTCCTTCGTCGACATGAAGACGCCGGCTTCGCCCCACCTGACGACTCGGCATTACCTCGACGGGCACGGCCGTTACACTACCCTTCTGTCTGATCCCCAAGGACTCCCATGAGCAAGCAGCCACCGGATACCGGCGTCACCCAGCAACAAGCCGAGGAGGCCGTGCGCGTACTGCTGCGCTGGTCAGGCGAGGACCCGCAGCGCGAAGGGCTACTCGACACGCCCAAGCGGGTGGTCAAGGCATACCGCGACTGGTTCTCAGGTTACGAAACTGACCCGGCTGAGTATCTGCGCCGCACCTTCAAGGAAGTCGCCGGCTACGACGAGATGGTGGTCTTGCGCGACATTGAGTTCGAGAGCCACTGCGAACATCACATGGCGCCGATCATCGGCCGCGCGCATGTCGGTTACATGCCGACCAACCGGGTAGTCGGCATCAGCAAGCTGGCGCGCGTGGTGGAGGGTTATGCGCGTCGCTTCCAGGTGCAGGAAAAACTCACCGCGCAGATCGCCCAGTGCATCCAGGAAACCCTGAATCCCGCCGGCGTGGCGGTGGTGATCGATGCCAGCCATGAGTGCATGACCACCCGCGGCGTACACAAGCGCGGCGTGTCGATGATCACCAGCCAGATGCTTGGCGCATTCCGCGACGACGCGCGCACCCGCGCCGAGTTCCTGCAATTCATCGGCATCCATGGCAGCAGTCGTTGATGCGTTGCCTCGTCATCGCCGCGGTGTTGCTCATGCCACTGGCCGCACTCGCGCAAAGCACGCCGGCCGAATACCTCAAGCTGTTCGACACCAACGGCGACGGCAAGGTGAGCGAGGCCGAATACGTGGCGTACATGAGCCAGGGTTTCTACCGCATGGACACCAACCATGACGGCGTACTGGAACCCAGCGAGCTACCCGGCGGCCACGGCAAGCCGATCACGCTGAAAGAATTCCAGGACAATCTGCGCAGCCAGTTCCACAATCTCGACCGCCATCATCACGGCTACCTCAACGCGCAGGAACTGACCGCGCCGCCACAGGGTTGAGTCCGACCCTGAGATGAATTCCCATGTGGCGCTCGAAACGCCCCCTCCCCTGCTCGTTGGGGTGGGGTCGCTCTTCAGCTTCAAGATCAAAAGCCTCACCCCCTCCCGACCTCCCCCTGCAAGCAGGGGGAGGAGCAAAGCGTGCGCAGCCGCACACGGCAGATAGTTTTAGGTAGGCCAGCACATACGTTCCAAGCAGCCTCGAAATGCTCCCTCCCCTGCTCGCAGGGGAGGGCTGGGGTGGGGTGCTCTTTGCGTGAGGTGTCAGGCAGAAATCGCCAGTCGCTCTGAGCGATATAGCTGGATCGTCAGCAACGCGGCGATCATGCCGGCTGCCAGGGTGCCGGCCAGACAGAGGCCGAGCTGTTGGGTCGTGACGCCATCACCGCGCAACAGCTGCATGATGCCGAGGCTCTGACCCAGTAGTGGCATCGCGTACATCCATGCCTGGGCCTTGATCGGCATGATGGCCAGAACCAGGCTGGGGATGATCGGTACCAGCATCAGCAGCGAAAGATACGTCTGCGCCTCGCGGTAACTCTTCGCGAATGCCGCCACCATCGACTGCAGCGCAGCCAGTAACAGGACCACCGGCAGCATCAGCAACAGTACGTACGCTGAAAAATGCAGGCCAAAATCCAGTTCCATACCCAGCTTCTCGGCGGGAATGAAACGCCCAACCACGGCAAACGCGAGCAGCGTGATCAACAGGCTGACGGTGGAAAACGCGCAGATCGCCGCGAGCTTGCCGCTGAGGATTTTCCAGCGCGGCACCGGGTTCGCAAATAGTGGCTCCAGCGATTGCCGTTCGCGTTCGCCAGCGGTGAGGTCGATCGCCAGATACATGCCGCCCATGAAGATGGTGATCACGAAGAAGTACGGCAGCATCGCGAACATCAGCACGGCGCGTGATTGTGGCGTCGCCTGATCACGCCTCGCCACCAGTAGCGGCGAGGCGGTCGTGGGCGACAGTCCGCGCGCCACCAGACGCATGGCGCCTTGCTGACGGGCGTAGCCCTCGACTAGCTGACTCACCCGTTCCACCGCGGTGTTGGCATCGCGCTGCGAGGAGTCGTAGATCAATTCCACTTGCACCGGCTCGCCCTTGCGCCAGGCACTGCCGTAGTCCGAGGCGATGCGTAGCACTACGTCGGCATCCTGCTTGCGCACAGCGCTTTCCGGATTGGCGATGGGCGCACCGGGCACGATGCCTCCGGCTTTCAACGCGCCGATCAGATTGGGTGCGAACTCGGCGCCGATGACCGGCACCGGCAATGGCTTCTCGGCCTTGTCCAGTTCACGATTGAGCGTGATGTTGAGCAGCATCACGAACAGGATCGGCCCCAGCAGAGGACCGGTGAGGAACGCACTGATCAGGGTGCGGCGATCGCGCAGATTTTCCTTCACTTCCTTCAGGAACACGGTGAGGAATGCGCGACTACGCTGAGCTTTCGTCGTGACGGTATTCATGCGGCCAGCCCTTCGTCGCTGCCAATGATCTTCACGAACGCATCCTCCAGATTGCTCTCGCCGGTCATTGCCCTGAGCGCATCTGGCGACTCGTCAGCCACTACGCGCCCATGCGCGATCACCACGATGCGATCACACAGCGCCGCGACCTCCTGCATGATGTGGCTGGAAAACAGCACGCAACGACCCTCGCTCTTGAGCCGGGTCATGAACTGGCGCAGCGCACGCGTGGCCATCACGTCGAGGCCATTGGTAGGCTCATCGAGGATCACGTTGCGCGGGTCGTGCACCAGCGCGCGGGCGATCGCGGTCTTCACCCGCTGGCCCTGCGAGAAACCCTCGGTGCGGCGATCGGCGATGTCGTCCATTTCCAGCGCCTTGATCAGCGCATCGCGACGGCTGTTCAACAATGCCTCCGGCAAGCCATGCAGACGCGCGAAGTAGTCGATGTTTTCACGCGCGGTGAGCCGCTTGTACAGGCCGCGCGCATCCGGCAACACGCCAAGCTGGCGGCGCACACCGAGTGGATCGACCGCCGCGTCGATGCCATCCACCAGTACCTGGCCACGATCCGGCGCCATCAGCGTGTACAGCATGCGTAGCGTGGTGGTCTTGCCGGCGCCATTGGGGCCGAGCAGGCCGGTGATCTCGCCATCACGCGCGATGAAGCTGACGCCATCGACGGCTTTCACCGTGCCGAACGCCTTGTGCAGATTCTTCACCTCGATCATGGCGTGGCTCCGTTGAAGTCGATGAAGATCGGGGTCGGTTGCAGCTGGTCCAGGCACTTCGCATCCAGCGTCTCCGGGTCGAGCTTCTCGACAAAATGTTTGACCAGCTGTGGCGTGCAGCCGGTAGCCATCACGCTGTGGCCCTGCCCCTTGAGTACCAGCACGCGTGCATTTGGCAGGCCCGCAGCCACCTCTTCGGCGTAGCGCGGCGGCGTCACCGGGTCGTATTGCCCAGCCAGCAGCAATACCGGCTTGGTGGTTTTCAGCGGCTGATGGAAATCGGCTGGACGGGCGCCCTTGGGCCACACCGTACAGACTGCCTTCAGCGCGTCGATCATGTGCGTCCCCAGGATGGTATCGGCATCCTGCGGGCGCGGTGTTAGCAGGTCAGCGTCCTCGCTGCAAATGACTGAGTACTGCATGCCGCTGCCCATCAGGTCGTCCAGATCGCCGGACAGGATCTTCGCCTGTCCCAGCAGCGGACCAACATCACCGTGGGCTGCCGCATCGATCGACAGCGGCAGCAACGCGGCAGTGGCCGGGGTGTAGGCAAATATCCGAACCACGCCGGCCAGAGAGTCTTCGTTCAACACTCGCTTGACGGTCCGGTAACTCTCCGGATCACGGAAGCTGACCTGATGCGGGTTCGCCCTCAGCGCATCGCGCAGCTGATACAGGGTCTGATCGGGATCGCCAAAATGTTGTTTGCAGGCCGGCTCGGCGGTGCAGCGGGCAAACTGCGCCTTCAAGGCATCATCCAGGTTGCGCGCAAAGTCCTCGCCCAGCGCCTGCGAGTTCGGCACCACGCTATCCAGTACCACGCTACGTACCGCATCCGGAAAACGCATCAGATATTGCTGCGCCATCCGCGTGCCGTAGGACACACCGATCAGATCGAACTGCGGCGAACCAAACGCCTTGCGCACGTCCTCCAGATCCTGCGCCGCGACGGTGGTGGTGTAGTAGCGCGGGTCGGCACGGTTTTGCAGTTGCTTGAGGCAGGCAGTGGCCGCGTGGCGCAGCTTGTCGGCGTCGAGGTCGTTTGAATCATCCTGCGCGGCGGTTTCATCGGCGTCCTTGCAGCTGAGCGCGTTGGAGCCGCCCGTACCGCGCTGATCGAGCAGCAACACGTCGCGATGCGCACGCAGGGGCTGTAGCATTGAGGCAATCTGGCCCGCTGAGTCCGTTGCCGCCTGGCCGGGGCCACCGGCCAGAAATACCAGCATGTCCTTGTTTGGCACCTGTGCGCTGGAACGCAACACCGCCAGCTTCAAGGTGATCTCGCGGCTATGGGGATCAGCACGATTTTCCGCTACCGGAAACGCCGTGCACCATGCCTCCGTGCTGAGCCCACTATTCGGCTGGGCCAGTTCGCATGCGGTCAGTGTCACGCTGCCGAGTTGCCATGTCCGCGGCTTTGCCGGTTGCAATGGCTTGCTCGCAACCGCTGGCGCGGTCACTGCCGTTGCTGAAGATGGGTCCTTCGGCTGGAACTGGTGCCAGGCCAGAAAGCCCAGCGCCACGACCACCGCGCCGATGCGAACCGCGGTACGTCCGTTCAATGCCATGCCTCTCACTCCCCACCCGGTACAAAAATCGATTCGATCGGACGACCAAACAACCGCGCGATCTTGAACGCCAGCGGCAGGCTGGGATCGTACTTGCCAGTCTCGATCGCGTTGATAGTCTGCCGCGAAACATCCAGCCGCCCGGCCAGATCGGCTTGCGACCAGCGCTGCTCGCTACGCAGTTCGCGTACGCGGTTATTCATGGATGCCCACCGTCATCCGTGCTCGCAGACTTCGGACGCTGAAACCACATCACGGGGATTCCTGCTTGCCGCGCCTGCGCCAATGTGCGACGCCGAGTATCAGCCCCCAAGTGGCAAGTACCGTGGTCAGGGCGCATAGCGCGCCGAACTGGTAGTCGCTCATTTGATGTCGGGTGAATCCGATGATCGCGGCGAACGCCAGCGCTACCAACAACACGCGCCAATGCCAGGCTACCCCGGCTTGGCACATGGCCTCGACGTCGACACCGTAATGGCGGCTGGCCCAGCCACGCCCGGCGGCGTACACCACCACCAGAATCGGCCATACCCAGATCAGGATCGAACCATCGAGCTTGATGATGTTGGCAGCAGCGAGGAATCCGCCGGCCAAGCTGAGCATGCTGACCACCGTGGCAGCTATCGCCAGTCCGATCAGGTGGATGCGCTGCTCCAGTTCATCGCTACCCAGCACCAGCCGCACCATCGCGCGCACCACAAAGAGCACCAACACCACGGGCAGTAATGCCAGGGCAATCTTCATCCACTCGCTGGGCACCCGTGGCAGCAGCGGCCACAGCAGCAACATGACCGCCACATAGGCCCCCATCGCAGGCCAGAATTCGCGCGCATAGCGCTGGTGGAGTGACCGAGGCTTGCGCATGGGAATGCTCCTGCTGGCGATATGTCAAGCAACCTTGACAAACGCAGCTTAAGAACGCGGCCCGCCCATGTCAAGCAGGCTTGACATAACCACGCCGAGCAAACGTGCACCCGATCTCCATTCCGTAGGGAATTCGTGAAGACCCCGTCAAATAAGTGACGTAGTTCGCACTCTTCAATGACGTAATTTGTCAACGATGCCCCAGGGCGCGTTTGCTTGACGCACGTGCGCTTGGACCCCTTGCGTTGCGACTGGTCGATGGCCGTACGTGACTTCAGCTCGGGCCTTATTTCAACCGCCCAGTCAGGCGGTGCACACCGCCGTCGCCCAAAGGCCTCGGCTCATCAGGGGGTATTTCTCACGTTGAGGCCTTGTCCAAGGCGGCTTTAACGCCGCCGAATATGTCAAGCAACCTTGACATTTTAAGGGGCAAAAACCATGTGCCAGGCCATTGCCAGTGCGCCCCAACGCCTAGCACTAACTAGCCGGGGACCGTCCACTTTGCGTGGAAAATATGTGATCAATCTGTTAAAAGAGTGACGCAGTTCGCACAATCCAAGGACATATTTTGTCTGGAGATGCCAGACGGAAGTGCCTGCTTGATCCGCTTACCACCCGTCCGTGACCGCTCAAGCGGCCGGGAAACCGGATCAATCGACCAAATCCTGGCTTGGCATACAACTTGCCTATGCTGGGTAGACCCAGCCGCGCACAAGGCTGCAGTCGGGGGTAATGCAACCAACGTAAGTCAGTAGCGCGTCGAAAAAATCTGCCCATCAAAACAAACAACTTGAAAGGAATAAGCATGAACAAGACTCTTCTCTCCGCTGCCCTGATCGCCGGTTTCGGCGTGGCAGCTTTCGCTCCGCAGGCTGCTCACGCGGTCAGCAACAGCGGCACCATCACCATCACCGGCGCAGTCGCAGCGTCGACCTGTGGCGTGGCTGTCGCAGGCTCCGCCAGCCCGACCGTCACGCTGCCGACCGCGATGACCAACGCCCTCGCAGCCGCCGGCCAGGCGACCGGATGGACGGCCATGAACTTGGTACTGAGCGGTTGCACAGTCCTCGCCCCTTACACCACGGTGACCCCATACTTCTCGGGAGCCAACATTGACACCAACGGTTACCTGAAGAACACCGCCGCCACCGGCCCCGCAACCAATGTGGAAGTCGCGATTTCCAACACCAACGCATTGTCTGGTGCACTGACCCTGGCAGGCGCAGTGGGAACTCAGGGCTTTGCCAGCACGCCCCTGAGCACCAGCACTGCCACCACCTACACGCTTTACGCTGGCTACGTGGCAGTGGCAGGCGCCGCGACCGCAGGTGCCGTCAGCACCACCGTAACGTACGCTCTCAACTACCAGTAATACGTCCGCCTCGCTGCTGCGGCCGGAGCCCCGGCCGCAGCGTCATCGCCTACCGGCTGCCGAGATCCCCATGAACAAACCGATTCGCGCGCTGACCGCGGCGCTGCTGGCCATCGGCTGCGCACTATCTGCCGTTCCGGCCCACGCCAGCGTCATCATTGCCGGCACCCGCGTGATCTTTCCGGCCAAAGACGGCGAAGTCACGGTGCGCCTGACCAACCAGAGCGCCACGCCAGCGCTGGTCGAAGCCTGGATCGATAGCGGCGACTCACAGTCGACGCCGGATAAAGTGCACACCCCGTTCCTGATCACCCCGCCGCTGTTCCGCTTGGAACCGAACCGCGATCAGAGCCTGCGCATCCTGTTCACCCACAGCGACCAGCCTTTGCCGACCGACCGCGAGTCGGTGTTCTGGCTGAATGTGCTGGAAGTCCCGCCCAAGCCCACCGGCGCACAGTTCCAGGGCAAAAACTACCTGCAGATGGCGATACGCTCGCGACTGAAGCTGTTCTATCGCCCGGCCGATTTGGCGGGTGATCCGCAGAAGGCGCCAAGCGAACTGATCTTCAAGGCTGCCAGCGAAGCTGGATCGGCGGCCCTGGTCGTTCATAACCCCACGGCCTACTACATCACCGTCGGCCTGCTCACCGTGAACGTCGGTGGCACATCGCACAAGGTCGACCCCGGCATGGTGGCGCCAGATTCCGATTTGCGCGTGGCCATACCGGACCTGAAGCAGGCTCCGAGTGTTGGCGACGCGATCCAATACAACTGCATTAGTGACTTCGGCTCCGTCCTTGTTCTGAAGGGGACCGTTTCGTCGTGAAATTCCGGCACGCCAAGCAGCAGCCATGCATACGCTGGCCTGCGGCGTGCCGCCGTGTTTTCCTGTGCTCCATCATTGCCGCCACGCTGGCTGGATGGGCCGTTGCATCAAGCGCATCTCCGGCCAATGACGCAGACGCTTCGGCCAGTTCCGCCGATGCCAGTGCCAGCGGTGGCTACGCCGATTTCGACCGGAGCCTGCTGTCCGGCTCCGGCCAGAACACCACGGATCTGTCCCGCTTCGAACACGGCAATCCGGTGCTACCCGGTAGTTACAGTGCGGACATCTATCTCAATAATATCTGGGTAGGTCGTGCCGACGTGCGCTTCGCCGCCACCGAGGCAAAAGCCAGCGCCACGCCGTGCGTGGATCGCAAATTGCTCGACCAGCTGGGCTTGCATCCCACCAAGCTGTCCGATGAGACCACCGCTCGCCTGAGCGACCCGACGGCCTGCGTGGACATCGGCAGCCTGATTACGGGCGCATCCATGGTGTTCGACATGGGTGAGTTGCGGCTCGACACCAGCGTGCCGCAGGCCTATCTCGGCCAGATGCCGCGCGGCTACGTCAGCCCGGAGTACTGGGATGCGGGCGTACCGGCAGCGTTGCTGAACTACAACTTCAACAGCTACCACAGCAGCAGCCAGGGTCAGAGTCAGACCACGACTTACCTGGGCTTGAATGGCGGCCTAAATATCGGCCCGTGGCACCTGCGCGAGGACGCCACTGTCAATTGGCAGTCGGCCACTGCCGGCTCTCCCGCACGTCAGCAATGGCAGAACATCGACACGTACGTGCAGCGCGACTTGTCTTCGTTGCGTGCGTTGCTGACGATCGGCGATAGCTATACCGACGGTGCCGTGTTCAACAGTTATGGCATACGCGGCGTCCAGCTCGGCACTGACGACCGCATGCTGCCGCAATCGTTGCAAGGCTATGCCCCGGTCGTACGGGGTGTGGCTGAGACGAACGCCAAAGTCACCGTGCGTCAGAACGGCGTGCAGATCTATCAGACGACGGTAGCGCCCGGCCCGTTCACGATCACCGACCTTTATCCGACCGGCTACGGCGGCAATCTGATCGTGACGGTGACTGAAGCAGACGGCCGCGTGACCACCTTCACCGTGCCGTATGCTTCGGTGGCGCAACTGCTGCGGCCCGGGATCACCCGCTTCGACTTCGCCGCCGGTGAATTGCTCGACCCATCGATCCATGACAAACCCGCCGTGGCGCAGGCGACGATACAACACGGCTTCAATAACCTGCTGACCGGATACGCGGGCCTCGTCGGCTCGCAGGGCTACGGCGCAGCGCTGGTGGGTGCGGCGATCGATACGCGCTACGGAGCGCTCGCTGTGGACGTCACCCAGGCGAACGCACACATTCCGGGTTACTCGACGCAGTCCGGTCAGAGCATGCGGATAACCTATAGCAAGATCATTCCGTCGACGCAGACCACGCTGTCAGTCGCCGCGTATCGCTATTCGACCGGCGGCTTTCTCAGCCTGACCCAGGCCGCCGAAGCTCGCAATTACGCCAGCGAGGGCATCAATGCGTTCGATTACGTGCCGCCTCAGGTAGTGCCGACGATCGACGGCATCCCGGAACAAAGCGTACTCACGCCAGCCCAGCAGGCCACCCTGGCCGGAAGTTCGTTCACCACCAATCCGGTTCTCACCGCCGCAGGACTGGAACGTCAGCGCAACAACTTCACGCTCTCGCTCAGTCAGGCCCTGGGACAAAAGGCCGGCTCGATCTACACCAACATATCGGCTAGCGACTACTGGAATAGCCGCGGCAACGACACGCAGTTCCAGGTCGGCTACAACAATCATTTTCGTCGCCTGTCCTACAGCGTTTCGGCCACACGTTCGGTCGACCCGCTAGGGCGTTACGACAACCAGTACTTCGTCAACTTCAGTGTGCCGCTGGGCGACAGCTCGCATGCGCCGACCTTTGCGCTAAACCTCACCCATGACCAGGTCAGCGGCGCTCAGGACCAGGCGATGGTGAACGGCACGCTCGGCAGCGACAGTCAATTCAACTATGGCGCTACCGCAACGCATAGCAGCAGCGACGGTGACAATGCCGGCAGCGTGAATGCGGGTTACCGCAGCCCCTACGCCCTATTCAACGCCAGCTATGGCAACGGCAGCGGTTATTCGCAGGCCTCGGTCGCGGTGAGCGGCGCGGTGGTGGCACACCCAGGCGGCATCACCTTCGGCCAACCGACGGGTGACACCATCGGCGTCGTCTACGTCCCCGGTGCCGCTGGCGCACAGTTGGATAGTGCAGCCGGTGCGCGAATCGACCACTCCGGTTATGCGCTGGTGCCTTACCTCACTCCCTACAACCTGAATACGGTACAGATCGACCCCAAGGGCCTGCCGCTGGACGTGCAGCTCGACGCTACCAGTGCACAGGTGGCACCGTATGCCGGAGCGGTAGTGATGCTGAAATTCAAGACCGAGAACGGCCGCACGATCATCGTGCACGCTGTCTTCGAAGACGGTCAGGCACTGCCATTCGGTGCGGAAGTGTTCAACGAGAAGGGCAGCTCGCTGGGTGTGGTTGGCCAGGCCGGGCAGATCCTAGTGCGCGGCGTCGACCAGTCCGGGCGACTGAGCGTACGCTGGCAGGACGATAGTGGGACCACACAATCGTGCTCGTTCGCCTATCAGCTTCCAGCACACAGCAAGGGCAAGCAGGCGAAAGCCTACGAACAGATCCAGGCAACTTGCACGCGCCCCAACTCGGTCGCACAGGTCACGAGGAGTGGCACATGATGCATCGTTCCAATAACGCTTCGCGGTGTGCCCAACTCTTTGCATGGCTGTTGCTGGCGATCGCAGCGATCGGCTGGGCGCCACTCGCCGCTGCTGCCACCCCTAACTGCACATCCTCATCGGCGACGCTCAACTTCCCCACCACCGTAACCACCCCGTCTGGTGTGGCGCTGGGAAGCACGCTGGCCACGGGCACGGCCACGATCAACTTTTCTTGCACTGGCCTTTCGGCAGCCAATCTCCCGGCGACGATCCAGGCGGGCCAAACCCTGGCCACGTTGGATAGCACGAATAATGCGACCGGCCCGGGCATCACTTTTGCGACAGGCTTGTCCGGCCTTGCGGTGCTGGTCAATGCCACCCCGGTTGGAACATCGAGTCAGAGCGGCAGTGCCAGTCAGGACGGCCCCACCAGCACGGCGGGCTATGTGCCGGGAGCCGTTACGACGGGAACCAGCGGCACGGTGACAGCAAAGTACACTGCAACCTTGATCACGACCGGCCCAGTCACCCCTGGCGTCATACCCCAGATCAACCTGATTCCGTTCTGGTGGTATATCCCCGGGAACAAAACGTACGGCGTCAGCATGACGCTCAACACAGATCTCATTCTGCCCAGCATCACGATTACCGCGCCCTCCTGCAGCGTCAGCAGCAGCTCCCAGAACATTGCCGTGACCCTGCAGCCGGTGACGGCTCAGACATTGTCGACAGCCGGATCAGTTGCCGGTAGAACGCCCTTCAGCATTTCGATAACGGGTTGTCCCGCGAGTATCAGCAAGGTCACGACCTATTTCAATTCGGGCGCAACTATCGACGCGGCTACGGGCAATCTGCTGAATGGCGGCAGCGCCACAAATGTGGAGGTGCAGCTGCTGAACGGTGCCGGTGGCACTGCCACTGCGCTATCTGCGATCGATCTGACCGGCGTCCAGGCCAAAGCACAAAACTCGTCGCAGTACAGCGTGACTGGTGGGGCGGCGACACTGAACTACTACGCGCAGTACATTGCCTCCGGCGGAGCTGCTGCCGCCGGCAGCGTGAAGACCAGCGTGATGTTCACCATCGCCTATCCTTGATCGCAGCAAGGACGCCTTTAACCGCGCCAGGTCATTCGTAGGTTTGGGTGACCAGTAGGGGATCCTTTGCATCAGGCGCACTGGCTTTGACGTAGTTGTCGAAGTACTTCAGCACCTGATCCGGTACCGAGCCCGATAAACGGACCACGGCCACGACATACATCTGTGGCCCGACAGTTTCCGCATTCGGTCCGGTGCACGTAGTCCGATGGGGCAGGTTTTGCTCCAAGGCTCCTGAGGCTAGTGTCCCGGCGCTTTCTGCGGTAACCCCGCAGGTCGAGTCCACGATGGCCCCCGTGAACGTGATTCGCCCACTTGCTGAAGCATCTATCGATCCGCTCGCCGCAGCCGCCCGCGGGATGCAAAGCATTCCGATCAGGGCGACACCTAACAGCAACGAACTGTTCGACCGTTTCATAACCGCACCTCGCGGTGCCCCATAGCTATTACGGGGTACCTAAGTGCAATCGGCACATGGGTCGAAAGCTTTAGAACAAAATTCGGCTCGTACGCCGGTACGCACACAAACTGCCAATCGCGTCACACTATTCAGGTGTGAAACACAATTTTGGCTAAGCAACCATCACGGCGATGTGAAACAGCTGCCCGATCCTTTATCGGCTCTGGGCGGCTGGGCTGAAGGGTCGTGAACGACTAATTTTGAAGCAGGTTCAGCGCGAGGAAATGTACTTCTCGCGGCGGATCTGCGGCACTGGCAGGCCGAACTCTTTCAGTGCGGCAAACGCGGCGTCGACCATGTTCGGGTTGCCGCACAGATAGGCGATATCGCGCTCGGCGCTGGGCTGCAGCTCGGCCAGCACGGTTTGCACATGGCCTGCGCGGTCGGTCGTACGTGGCACCGCGCGGGGCTGCCGGCTGAGGCAGCCGTGGAAGGTGAAGCCGGGATGCCGCTGTGCGAATGCTTCGAACTGCTCGCCGTACAGCAGCTCGCCTTCGTTGCGGGCGCCATACAGCAGCACCACTTCGCGATCGCCCGCGGCAAGCAGCATCTCGATCTGCGGCAGCATCGCGCGGTACGGGGTAACCCCCGTGCCGGTGGCGATCAGCAGGTAGCGCGGATGACGGTCGGCCTCCTGCAGGCAGAAACGGCCGTACGGGCCGCTGGCGTCGATAACGCCGCCATCCGGCAGCTCACCGAGCAGCTTGGTGGCCGCGCCGCCATCGACATAGCTGACCGCGATCTCGATACGTTGCACCGGCGAGGCGCCATCACCCACCGTCGCCACCGAATAGCTGCGCTTGGTCGCCGTGCCATCGTCGTAGTGAAAGTGCACCTGCAGGAACTGCCCCGGCTGGAACGCCAGCGGCAGGCCATCCACGCGCTCAAAAGCAAGGTGGCGCACCGCGGGGGCAAGCATGAAGCTGTCGACGAGGCGCAGCTGGAAGTGGTCAGCCATGTAAAGGATCCGGGAAACAGTGAGTGCACGGGCAGAGCCGGGCGGTGGCATCAAGCCCGCTATAATAGGTGGCTACAAGCCGCCGACCAAGCTGCAACACGCATTCAACCGCCGATTTTGCTGGCGCACCGCGTGTCAATGCACCTGGTTTCCCCTCGGCTTTCCACTACCTGGCGTCATCCATGACCTCAACACCCGCACTCGTCGTCGACAACCTGCGCAAAACCTACGGCAACGGCGTCGAGGCCCTCAAGGGCATCAGCCTGACCGTGCAGCCCGGCGATTTCTTCGCCCTGCTCGGCCCCAACGGCGCTGGCAAATCCACCCTGATCGGCATCCTCTCCTCACTGGTGAATTCCAGCGGCGGCGACGCGGAGATCTTCGGCGTCTCGGTGAACAAGCACCGCAGCGAGGCAATGAGACTGATCGGACTGGTACCGCAGGAGCTCAACTTCAACCAGTTCGAGAAGCTGTTCGACATCTGCGTGAACCAGGCGGGCTTCTACGGCATTCCGCGGAAGATCGCCGCCGAGCGCGCCGAGAAATACCTGAAGGAACTGCGCCTGTGGGACAAGGCGCAGCATCAGGCACGCATGCTCTCTGGCGGCATGAAGCGTCGCCTGATGATCGCCCGCGCGATGATGAACGAGCCGAAGCTGCTGATCCTGGACGAGCCCACCGCCGGCGTCGACATCGAGATCCGTCGCTCGATGTGGCAGTTTGTCAGCGGCATCAATGCGGCCGGCACCACGGTGATCCTGACCACGCATTACCTGGAAGAGGCGGAGTCGCTGTGCCGCAACATCGCGATCATCGACCACGGCACCATCATCGAGAACACCAGCATGAAGGGCCTGCTGGCGACGCTGGATGTGGAGACGTTCGTGCTGGATGTGGCGACCATGCCGAACCAGCTTCCCACCCTGCCCGGCGTCGTCCTGCGCCGCCGCGACGAACACACGCTGGAAGCAGAAATGGCTCGCTCGCATGACCTCAATTCACTTTTTTCGGCGCTGTCGGCGAACGGCATCATGGTGACCTCGATGCGCAACAAGACCAACCGGCTGGAGGAGCTGTTCGTGCGACTCGTCGAGAACGGTCGACAGGAGCCGGGCCGCAACGGCCAAGTTGCCACCAGCAAGGAGCAGGCAGCATGAGTAACGCCGCCACCAACCTGGTCGCCCTGCACACCATCATGCGCCGCGAGATCGTGCGCATCATGCGCATCTGGACGCAGACGCTGATCCCGCCAGCGATCACCATGACGCTGTATTTCGTGATCTTCGGCAAGCTGGTCGGCAGCCGCATCGGCGTGATCGAGGGCGGCTTCACCTACATTCAATACATCGTGCCCGGCCTGGTGATGATGAGCATCATCACCAACAGCTACGGCAACATTTCCAGCTCGTTCTTCGGCGCCAAGTTCAGCCGCGCGGTAGAAGAGATGCTGGTGTCGCCGATGCCGAACTGGGTGATCCTGCTTGGCTATGTCTCCGGCGCGGTAGCGCGTGGACTGGTGGTCGGCGCGCTGGTGCTGCTGATCGCGCTGTTCTTCACCTCGCTGCACGTGGTGCATCCGCTGATCACGTTCCTCTCGGTACTGCTTGGCGCGACGATTTTCTCGCTCGCCGGCTTCGTCAATGCGGTGTATGCGAAGAAGTTCGACGACATCGCGCTGGTGCCCACCTTCGTGCTCACCCCGCTGACCTACCTTGGCGGCGTGTTCTATTCGGTCAACATGCTGGGCGAACCGTGGCAGTCGATCTCGCGGATCAATCCGATCCTGTACATGGTCAACGCATTCCGCTTCGGCGTGCTCGGTATCAGCGACGTGAATATCGGTGTGGCGTTCGTGGTGATGCTGGGCTTCGTGGCTGGCCTGTCGTTCGTGGCGTTGCAGTTGCTCAAGCGCGGCGTAGGCCTTCGCTCCTGAGAGCGGGGATCAGGGGCGAGTAACGAGGGCGAAAGAACCAGCTCTTTCCGTACATTACCCGTCCCCCGATACTCAGATCCCACGCCCTCGCTACTCGCCCCTCTTCCCTGATTTAAAACCCATGCGCGTCAACAAATACATCAGCGAAGCCGGTCTGTGCTCGCGCCGTGAGGCGGACGAGCTGCTGCTGGCTGGCCGCGTCACCATCAACGGTGAACTGGTTACGACCGGCGCCAAGGCGCTGGACGGCGACGAGGTGCGCGTGGACGGCGAGATCGTGCGCACGCGCACGCTGGCCCCTACGGCGGCAGCAAAGAAAGCCTTCTACATCGCGCTGAACAAGCCGGTCGGGATCATCTGCACCACCGAAAAAGATGTCGACGGCAACATCATCGATTTCGTCGACCACCCGCAGCGCATCTTCCCGATCGGCAGGCTCGACAAGGATTCCGAGGGGCTGATCCTGCTGACCAGCAACGGCGACATCGTCAACGAGATCCTGCGCTCGGAAAACCACCACGAGAAGGAATATCTGGTCGGCGTGAACAAGGCGGTGACCGACGAATTCCTCGCCGGCATGGCCAAGGGTGTGCGCATCCACAACCAGATGACCAAGCCCTGCCGCGTACGCCGAATCGCGAAGTTCGGTTTCTCGATCGTGCTGACCCAGGGCCTGAACCGGCAGATCCGCCTGATGGCCGCCGCGTTCGGCTACCGCGTGACGCAGCTGCGCCGCGTGCGCATCGACAACGTGCGGCTCGCCCATCTGAAAGTCGGCCAATGGCGCAATCTCACCGAGGCGGAGCTGAAGGGATTGCTGCCGCAACGCACGCAGTGGTGAGGGTGCTGGCCATCTGCGCTCGATTTTCGAATAGTCACCGCAGCGGCGTAAATTTGTAGGTTGGGGTGAGCGCAGCGATGCCCAACTGGGCGGCCAAGCAGTGCCAGGCATCCAGATGTTGGGCATCGCTGCGCTCACCCCAACCTACGGCGTCATCTGCGGAGTTTGAGGCGGGGCTCGCGGCGTGGTTATGCCGGCGGCAGGCTTTGCAGATCCCAGCGCGGATAGACGTGCACCACTTCGTCCTGGTGCTGGCCGCTGGCCAGGCGGATGGCGCCGGCCAGCGCGATCATCGCGCCGTTGTCGGTGCAGAAATCGAGGCGCGGGAAATACACCTTGAAACCGTCCTTGGCAGCGGCCGTGGCCAGTTCGCTGCGCAATCGCCGGTTTGCGCCGACGCCGCCGGCGATCACCAGCCGCTGCGCGCCGCTCGCCTGCAGGGCGCGGCGACACTTGATGATCAGCGTGTCGACGATCGCCTCCTCGAAGCCGCGGGCGATGTCGGCGCGGGTCTGATCGCTGCGGTCACTGGCCTGCCAGGCCAGCAAGACCTGGGTTTTTAGGCCCGAGAAGCTGAAATCCAGCCCTGGCCGGTCGGTCATCGGGCGCGAAAAGCGGAACGCGCCGGCCCGGCCCTGTTCGGCCAGCTTGGCCAGTGCCGGGCCGCCGGGATACGGCAGTCCCATCAGCTTGGCGGTCTTGTCGAATGCCTCGCCAGCGGCGTCGTCCAGCGTATCGCCAAGTATCGTGTATTGGCCGATCGCCTTGACCTCGACCAGCATGGAGTGGCCGCCGGACACCAGTAGCGCCACGAATGGCGGCTGCGGCGGGTCATCCTCCAGCAGCGGCGCCAGCAGGTGGCCTTCCATGTGGTGTACGCCGATCGCAGGTACTCCCAGGGCCCACGCCAGCGCCCGGCCTGCGCTGGCGCCTACCAGCAGCGCGCCGACCAGGCCCGGCCCGGCGGTATAAGCCACCCCGCCAAGGTCCTGCACGGTCAGCCCAGCCTCGGCCAATGCCTCGCGGATCAGTGGCACCAGTTTGCGCACGTGGTCGCGACTGGCCAGCTCCGGCACCACGCCGCCGTAGTCGGCGTGCAGCTTGATCTGGCTGTACAAGGTATGCGACAGCAGCCCGCGACCTGGCGCGTCCGGCTCCCAGCGCAACAGCGCCACGCCGGTCTCGTCGCAGGACGTTTCGATGCCCAAGATGGGCTTGCCTGAAATCGGCTTTGAAAATTCTATGTTTTCCACGGTATACTTCGCGGCTCGCCCTATTCAACAGTCCCGTATCCGCGGGAAGACTACCACTCGGAGTTTCCATGCCCAACGTAAAAGTTCGCGAGAACGAGCCGTTCGAGATTGCTCTGCGTCGTTTCAAGCGTACCTGCGAAAAGGCCGGCGTGCTCGCTGAAACGCGCAAGCGCGAGTTCTACGAAAAGCCGACCCAAGAGCGTAAGCGCAAGCGCGCTGCTGCAGTAAAGCGCCACCTGCGTCGTCTGTCGCGTGATGTCTCGCGCAAGACCCGTTTGTACTGAGTTTCCCCGATCCGCCGCCTGTCGGCGGGTCTGGCAGCGCTTTGGCGCTGCGGTTACAGGAAACATGGTCGGCGCGGGTTCTCGCAGCCACCGCTAGCACTTTAGATCGATCTGGCCGGTGTTGTCCCCTTCGGACAACGCCGGCTTTGTCGTTTCCGTAGAATGGCTTTCCCCGGCCAACCCCCAACCTTCAGAGGCGCCTCGCATGACACTCAAGCAGCAGCTCACCGAAGACATGAAAACCGCCATGCGTGCCGGCGACAAGCACCGGCTTGGGGTGATCCGGCTGATGCTGGCGGCGATCAAACAGCGCGAAGTGGACGAGCGGATCGAGCTCGACGACGTGCAGGTGCTGATCACCCTGGAAAAGATGCTCAAGCAGCGGCGCGACTCGGTCAGCCAGTTCGATGCCGCCAAGCGCGAGGATCTGTCCGCGATTGAACGCGCCGAGATGGTGGTGATCGAGACCTATTTGCCGACCAAGCTGAACGAGGCGGAGATCGACGCGCTGGTTGATGCCGCAATCAGCGATACCGGCGCCAGCTCCGCTCGCGACATGGGCAAGGTGGTGGCCGCGGTAAAGGAAAAGGCCGCTGGCCGCGCCGACATGGCCGTCGTGTCGGGCAAGATCAAGGCGCGCCTGGCGGGCTGAAGCGAGTTTCCGGGGAAAGCCCGCCTTGGCAGGTGCATCACGATGCTGTTGCAGGCGAGCCGGCGACTCATGCATCCTCTTCACGGGACTGCCTGAAGAATGCCGCCTTCGATCTGTCTGGCCGCTGCGGCCAGCACTAAACAAGGGAGCGTCACATGCTGAAGTGGGCCATCATCTTCGCCGTCATCTCGTTGGTCACCGGCCTGCTCGGTTTTCGGGGCGTTTCCGGCGTCACCGGCACCATCGCCAAGGTGCTGTTTGCGATCTTCCTGATCCTGTTCCTGCTTGCGCTGCTGGCGGTCATAGGCGTGTTCCATATCCTGTAGCCACGCTTGCGTCCGGTAGACTAGGCCGCTTATGCGCGGCCTGATTCCAGACAGTTTCATCGATGAACTGCTCGCCCGCGTCGACATTGTCGACGTGATCGAGCGGCGCGTGCCGTTGAAGAAAGCCGGACGCGAGTGGACCGCGTGCTGCCCGTTCCATAACGAACGCACACCGTCGTTCTATGTGAGCCCGGCGAAGCAGTTTTTCCACTGTTTCGGCTGTGGTGCGCACGGCAGCGCGGTGAAGTTTCTGATGGACTACGAGCGGCTGGAATTTCCCGATGCGGTCGAGGAACTGGCGCAGACGGTCGGCCTCAAAGTACCCCGCGAAGGTGGCCGCGAGGCCGCCCCACGCGAGGACAAGACCGACCTGTACACGCTGCTCGACGCTGCCGCCAGTTGGTACGAGGGCGAACTGCCGCGCAACGCCGACGCCCGGGCGTATTGCCAGAAGCGCGGGCTGGATGCGGAAACCATCGCGCGTTTTCGCATTGGCTGGGCACCGGCAGGCTACGACGGCGTGATCAAGTCGCTCGGCAACAGCGAGCGGCGCATGCAACTGCTGAACGAAGCGGGCATGGTCGCCAGCAGCGAGCGCGGCAGCAAGTACGACCGTTTCCGCGAGCGGCTGATGTTTCCGATCCTGGATCGCCGCGGACGGGTGATCGCGTTCGGCGGTCGCGTACTGCAAGCCGACCAGGCGCCGAAATACCTCAACTCGCCTGAGACACCACTGTTCCACAAGGGCCGCGAGCTGTTCGCGCTGTGGCAGGTCAAGCAAGCCAACGCAAACCTGACACGGATCATGGTGGTCGAGGGCTACATGGACGTGATTGCACTGCACCAGGCTGGTCTGCCGATCGCGGTGGCGACGCTGGGCACCGCGACCACGCCGGAACACACCGAGGTGCTATTTCGCGCTGCGCCGGATGTAGTGTTCTGCTTTGATGGCGACCGCGCTGGTCGAGCCGCCGCGTGGAAAGCGCTCGAGTCGGCGCTGCCGCGGTTGCGCGATGGCCGCCAGGCGTATTTCCTGTTTCTGCCCGATGGTGAAGATCCCGATTCCCTAGTGCGCAAGGAAGGTAAGGAAGGCTTCGAGAAACGCATCAAGGAGGCGATGCCACTGTCGGACTACTTCTTCAACGAACTGTCGCATGACGTCGAGATGGGCAGCCTGGACGGCCGCGCCCGCCTCGCCGAACGCGCGCGCCCGCTGATTGCAAAACTGCCCGACGGTGCCTTCCGTGACCTGATGGCGCAGGAACTGGAAAAGCGCAGCGGCGCCCGCGCCCAGGCTGCCCCCGCCGTGCAGCGCGCCATGGAGCGGCCGATGGTCGTGCAGCGCAGCCTGGTGCGCAGTGCGATATCGCTGCTGCTGGCGCAGCCCGGCGTGGCCGATCAGGTGGAGAAGCCCTACCGCTTCCTGCGCCTGGACAAGCCCGGCGTGGAACTGCTCGCCGAGCTGCTTGACCTCGCCCGCTCTCGTCCCGGCATCAACTCCGCGATGCTGGTGGAACATTTTGCCGAACGACCGGAGTACCCCTCGTTGCAGAAGCTGATGGCGGCGATGTCGGTGGGCGAACCGGAGGCACAACGCGCCGAGTTCTTCGATGCGCTGATCCGCATGGATGATCAAGCCACCACCCAGCGCCGCGATGCGCTGACCGCCAAGAGCCGCGAAAGCTCGCTGGACAACGCGGAAAAAGCCGAGCTGCGCGAACTGCTGGCGGCGCGCAGCAAGCCACCGGTTACTTCGGCGTGAATACCGCTGCTGCACGGCATGCCGGCTACCATCCGTCGCCTCATGCAGGGTCGGTGAACTTCAACGGCAACTCGACTGTGGGATCATGCGAAGTCGCCAGCGTGCGACTTCGCATGAAGTGTAGGGATATCGATGGATCTGCTTGAACGATTGATCACGATTTTCGCCGAGAACGGTTACGTCGCGGTGTTCATCGCGCTGATGATCTGCGGCGCGGGTCTGCCGCTGCCCGAAGACATCACCCTGGTCGCCGGTGGAGTCATTGCCGGGCTCGGCTACGCGAATGTGCATGCGATGTTTGCGCTGGCGATGTTTGGCGTACTGCTGGGTGACGCCGGCATTTTCCTGCTGGGTCACCATTACGGCGCGCGCATGCTGAAGTGGCGGCTGGTGGCACACGTGCTGACCCCCTCACGCTACGCCAAGGTGCAGGATAAATTCGCGCGCTATGGCAACCGCATGTTGTTCATCGCGCGCTTCCTGCCTGGCATGCGCACCACCGTCTACGTCATCGCCGGCACCAGTCATCGCGTGTCGTTTACGCGCTTCCTGCTGATCGATGGACTGGCGGCGCTGATCAGCGTGCCGTTCTGGGTATACCTGGGCTTCTTCGGCGCCGACAACCACGAATGGCTGGTGAAGTGGGTCCGTCGTGGCCAGAGCAGCCTGTGGATGCTCGTCGGGCTGGTCCTGCTGACGTTGCTGGCGCTATGGTGGCGTCACCATCGGCGGCAACAGGCTGTCCCTCCTCATACTGAGCACTAGGGCCTGCGCGTCAACGCCGGGGCTAGTGCCCCGTGCCTGGCGTACCGGCTTTGAGATCGACACTTAGACTCTGCAGGCTCTGTTGATCGACCCGGATGAGCCCACTGGTCGGGGTGTCGAGATCCGCAATCAGGCTCATGGCAATGGCGATCATGAGCACCGGCACGATGGTAGGAAGTGCTGCACGTTGCCGTTGACCGTAACCCACGACAATCGTCGTCATGATCGAAAGAATGCTCAACAGAAACCAGACGTTCGCCGGAATGCGGTTCTGGTTCGCGGCGACGCGCTTGCCATCGAGGTCGATCATCTCGTTCAAGGCCTGCACATAGATCGACGCGATGGGCGTGGGTGTCTGCTGGCTTACCGCAACGGCTCCGACCCAAAGCTGATCTTGAATCTGTTTTGAGTGTCTGGCGTAGGCTTCGCGCTGCGCAGCTGTCGCCCCGCTGCCAAACATCGCGATGCGCGTGTCGACGTAATCCCGTAACAGCGCACCGGCCTGGGTTCGGGTTGGCTCCGGCTGCATCACGCTGCGCAGATAGGTCGTACCGATGGCGTTGGCTTCGTCGACTACGAGTTGTTTGCGGTAGTCGTACCGGGTCAACGCCATGGAGAGCGTAAAACCAAGCAGAAGACTGAGCAGCACCGCGATCTGATTGCGCGTCTCCTCGATCTGCTTTTCCCAGTCCGGGCCGACCTTTTCGTGGTTTCTGGCGCGCAGCCGAACACCGATTTCGTGCGACAGCAGTAGCACGACGCAAGCCACCACAAAGAGCCATGCCGGATACTCGAACAGAAGCATATTCACCCCTCCCTGTCATGCAGACAGACCGGGCCGAAACCTCGCTATAGGTAGCGGCCCACCTGATGCCCGTGCGTCACTCTAACTGCTTGCGCTTGAACTGTTTACGCTCGCCGGTGTTTCGGCAAGCGCAAGTCCCGGTTCAGCGCATGGCCGCCGCATCCGCAGGCGCCACATCATGCCGATTCCACCAACCACCCCCGAGCGCCTGAAACAGCGCCGCCGTATCGGCATAGCGGTTTGCACGCGCCTGGGCGAGGGTAATTTCGGTCTGACGCCAGGTCTGCTCGGCATTGAGCATGACCAGTTCGCTGATGTCGCCGAGCTTGAGCTGCTGCCGGGCGATGGCCAGGCTGCGCGCCGCTGCACGATCGGCCAGATCGGCGGAGGCCAGCGCAGCGGCATCGGACTGCACCGCGTGCAGCACGTCGGCGACGTTCTGCACCGCGTCGATCACGGTGCTGCGGTACTGCGCTGCGCTCTGCCGATAGGTCGCCTCGGCGGCACGCTGCTTGTGCTTCAACGTACCGCCGTCGAACAGCGGCGCAGTGATGTCTGCGCCGATATTCCAGAAGCCGGTACCGGTGCTCAGCAGCGAACTCGCCTGCGCCGCCGCGCTGCCGATGTTCGCGCTGATCTGCACGTTCGGCAGCCGGTTCGCGATCGCCACGCCGATCTGCGCGCTAGCGGCATGCAGTTGCTCATCGGCCATGCGTACGTCGGGGCGCTGTTCGACCAGCCGTGCCGGCAAGCTCAGCGGCAAATCGCCCGGCAGTTGCAGCGCGTCCAGCGTGAAGCGGGCATCGATAGTGTCACTCGGCATGCGCCCGCTGAGTGCGGCAAGCAGGTCCCGCTGCTGGGCCAGCTGCTTCTCCAGCGGCGGCAAGGTGGCGCGACTCTGTTCGAGTGCGGCCTGCTGCGCGGCGACGGCGGCTTCAGGAGCATCGCCGAGGGTGAACTGGCGTTGCAACATCACCATGATTCGCTGCTGATCGTCGATGATCTGTCGGGTGGCATCGATCTGCGCGCGCAACGAGGCCTCCTGAATCGCCGCATTGACCAGGTTGCTGGTCAGCGTGAGATAGGTCGCCTCCAGCTGAAAACGCTGCGCATTTGCCTGCGCCACCAGTGACTCCACCTGGCGACGATTACCACCCCATAGATCCGGCGAGTACGCCACACTGACCTGTGCGGTGGTAAGGCTGTACAGCGTACTGTTCGACGCCAGGCCGCTGGACAGCACCGAGCCGGTTTTCTGCCGGGTCGGATCGACGCTGGCATCGACGCTGGGGAAGTACGCGCCACGTTGCGCGCGCACGTTTTCCCAGGCGACCTGCAGCGACGCCTGTGCCGCTTCTGCATCGACGTTGTGTTTCAGCGCATCTTCGATCAGTGCATTCAACGGCTCCGATCGGAACAACGTCCACCACTGGCCCGGAATATCCATGTCCTGCACGAGGTGCTGTGCGTTGCCGCCTGGACCCGTGGCGGCGGCAGTGGTTTTCGGCAGCGCCGTCGGCGCGTAATCGTGGGCGACAGGTGCCGCTGGGCGCTGATAGTTCGGCCCGACGGCGCAGGCCGTGAGCAACAAAGCGATGCTTGCGGCGAGCACTGTCCGGCCTGCACGCCGCGGGCTGATTTTGCGGGAAGCCACGTTGCGGAATGCGCTCATGGTCAGATCTCCTGCGCCGGTCGCGCGTGGCGCTGGCGCTTCTCGACGAAATGCTCCATCGCGAAATAGAAGCCCGGCAAGATGTAAAGAGTGAGCAGCGTGGCAATCGGCAGACCGCCGACCACCACGGTGGCCAGGCCACGCTGCACGTCCGTGCCGATACCGGTGGCGAGCGCTGCCGGCAGCATGCCCACGCTCGCTACGGTTGCTGTCATCAACACCGGACGGAAGCGCTCGGTGGCGCCGGTGATCACGGCATCGATGATCGACAACCCTTCCGCGCGAACACGATTGATATTCGACACCATGATGATGCCATTTTGCACCGCGACACCGAACAAGGCGATGAAGCCGACAGCGGTAGCGATGTTGAATGTCTCGCCACGCAGATGCAGCGACAGCAGGCCGCCGACCGCCGCCAGCGGCACCACCGCCAGCACCAGCAGCGCCTGACGCAGCTTGCCAAATTCAGCGAACAACAACACCGCCATGATCGCCAGCACCATGCCCATCACCACGATCAAACGCGCCTGCGCGCGTTGTTCGCTCTGGAACGTGCCGGCCCATTCCAGATGATAGTTCTGTTTGTCGTAACGAACTTTCGTGTCGATCTGCTTCTGTGCATCGGCGAGATATTCCGACAGCGCACGATCACGATTGTCGATGCGTATTGTCAGCTCGCGATGATTCTGTTCATGCGCGATGGTGCTCTCGCCGGTTTTGCGGGTGATATGTGCCACCAGCTTGAGCGGGACCTGCGCGCCACTGGCTGAAGTCAGCGGCAGGTTTTCAATCGCCTCGATATTGTTGGCCACCACATTCGATACGCGCGCCGTCACGTTGTAGATGCGATCGCCCACATAGACCTGGGTGATCGGTGCACCACCAATGGCCGTCTGGATGAGGCTGCTGATGTCGGCGATGTTGATGCCGTAGCGTGCCGCCGCATCGCGGTCCGTCTCGATCGCCAGCTGCGGGATCGGCGGCTCCTGGAAGATCGACGCGTCGGCTGTGCCGCGCACGCCCTTGAGCACATCGACGATGTCCCCACCGACGCGGCGCAGCTCCTTGAAGTCGTCGCCATAGATGCGCAGCACCAGTGGACTGTGCGCACCGCCGATCATGTCGTTCTCGCCGTCGACGATCGGCTGGCTGATGCCCACGCTGATGCCGGGAATCTGCTGCATCCGCGCGTTGAACTTGCGCAGGAACTCCGCCTTGGTCTCGCCATGCGCCCAGCTGCTGTAGGGCGTGAGTCCCACCGCGGACTCGACATGCGACGGTGTCCATGGATCGGTGCCCGTATCGTTGCGGCCGAGCTGGGTCACGATATAGGAGACTTCCGGAAATTCGCGCACCGCTCGACGCAATTCGCCGGTCATCGCGCTGGCTTTGTCCAGTGACAGGCCGGAAGGCATTTGTACCTGCAACCACAGCGAACCTTCGTCCAGGTCGGGAAGGAACTCGCGCCCGATGGTCGCCCCCAGCACCAGCACGCTCAGCAGAGCGATGCCCGCCACGGTATAGACCACCGGAAGCCTATGCAGAAGTCGTCCGAGGCTCGCGCTGTAGGCCGCCTGCAGTTTCTCCAGCGGCTTGTTGTGAAACAGCTTGCGTGGCTTGCGCAGCGCGATATAGGCAAGGCCGGGCGTCAGCGTGACGGTGCACAGCAAGGCCGCCAGCAGCGCGTAGCCCACGGTGAAGGCCATCGGCCGGAACAGCTTGCCTTCGGCGTGTTCGAACGCGAACAGCGGCAGATAGGCGGTGATGATGATCAGGGTCGCGAAGAAGATCGAGCGACCGACATGCTTGGTCACCGTCATCACGTCGTCTTCGGTGAGCACCTCGGTGGGCTTTTGCTCGCGCCGGCGCAGGATCGCTTCCATCACCACGATGGTGCCGTCGACAATCACGCCGAAGTCGATCGCCCCCAGCGAAAACAGATTCGTCGGCATCTTGGTCATGAACATCAGGATGAACACGGTGACCAGCGACATCGGGATGGCTACCGCCGCCACCAGGGCCGAACGCGCGCTACCCAGAAAAAGGATCAGCACGATACAGACCAGGCCGACGCCTTCCATCACCGTGTGAAAGACTTTTTCCTTGGTCGCATTGACCAGGTCATCGCGATCGATGTACGGCACGATGCGTACATCCTGCGCTGCGAACTGCTTGTTGAGTTCGGCCACTTTCGCGTGAATGCCTTGCAGCACGAGCGACGGATTTTCATACTTGAGCAGGTCGACGATACCTTCGACCGTATCGGGATTGTTGTCCTTGCCCAGGATGCCTTCGCGCACCTGATGACCATACTGCAGCTTGCCCAGATCGCGCACGAGCACCGGCACACCGTTGCTCTGGGTCACCACGATGTCGCCCAGGTCCTTCAGCGTATGCACCATGCCGATGCCGCGCACAATGTACGACTGCTCGCCGCGCGTGATGCGGCCACCACCGGCGTTGGCGGTATTGGCGGAAATCGCACTGGTGACCTGGTTCACGCTGACGCCGTAATGCAGCAGCTGGGCCGGGTCCAGTTCCAGCTGGAACTCCTTGGTGAAGCCACCGAAAAAATCGACGTTGGCGACGCCGGGGATCTGTTCCAGCGCGGGGATGATCACCCAGCTCTGCAACTCCGACAGCTGCATCAGGTTCTTGCTGTTGGATTCCAGCGTGTAGCGGTAGATCTCGCCAGCGGGGCCGGAAACCGGATCAAGGCCGGGCGTAATTCCGGCCGGCAGCGTGACCTGTCCGATCCGTTCCGTGATGCGCTGACGCTCCCAGTAATCCTCGGCGCCGTCCTTGAACACCAGGGTGATCAACGACAAGCCAAACGTGCTGCTCGAACGAATGCTCACCAGCCCGGGCGTACCGGCGAGGCCTCGCTCCAGCGGAGTGGTGATCTGCTGCTCGATCTCCTCGGCGGCCAGCCCCGGCACCTGTGTGGTGACCTGGGCGGTGACATCGCTCAACTCCGGATAGGCCTCGATCGCCAGCTGCGTCCAGGAGTAATACCCGAAGCACGCGACGAGGATCGTCACGACGATGAACAACAGGCGCTTCTGGAAGCAAAAATGGAAGATCGCGTTAATCATTGAGCAGCACTCCGCCCTTCACGATCACGCGATCACCTGCCTTCAGACCCCTGACCACACGCGCACCGGCGGTCTCGTCGTAGCTGAGCTCGACCGTGCGGCGTTCGAACGTCCACGGCGACACTTCGACAAACACGGTGATGCTGTCGTTGTTCATCAGCAACGCCGACTCCGGCACGAACACCTGCGCCGGCTGCGGGATGTTGAAGCTCGCGTTCGCGAACATGTTCGGCTTTAGCCGTCCATCCGCATTGGCGACGGCGATGCGCACCAGGTCGCGTCGGGTATCGGACTGCAGCAAGGGGCTGACGAAGCTCACGCTGCCATGGAATGCCTGATCCGGATAGGCCGACAGAATGGCATCCACCGGCTGCCCCTTGGCAACCAGCCCAACATCGCTTTCCGGCACATTCGCGGTGATCCACACCATATCGAGATTGGAGATGGTCATCATCGCCGCGGTGGGGTCATTGACAAACATGCCCGGCGAGACGGACAGCGCAGTCACATAGCCGCTGACTGGCGCGACGACATTCATCGTTCGCGCGGGACCGGTGCCACCCACGGCGGCCAGCCGTGTCTGCGCGCGGTTGAACTCAGCCAGTGCCTGGTTGTAGCTGCTCTGCGCCGCTTCCAGATCCTTCACTGCGTTGCCGCCGGCCTTCTGTACGCCATTGGCGCGATCCACGCCCTTCTTGGCCAGATCAAGCGCATCGCGCGCCTTGACGACATCGGCGTCGGCCTGCGCCAGGTCACCCGAATCCACCACGGCCAGCAGCTGGCCGCGGCTAACGCGATCGCCCAGGCCAACCTTCAACTCGATTACGCGGCCGGTCAGAGCAGGCAGCACGTTCGCGGTGCGCGCCGGATCGGCCTCGACCGTTGCCGGAAACACCATCGCATGGGGTGTGGCACGCATCTCGACGGCCTGAACCACCAGCTCCTTACGCAGCGGCGATTTCTCGGGGACTTGCAGCCGGCCTTGATCGGTAACGACAACCGCCGCGGGCTGCGCCTCATCGCTCGACCCATGCGAACACGCGGCGAGTGACAACGCCAGCACGATGGCCACGGCCAGGGACGATACATTCAGGCGAATTTTTACGGTGCGGAACGACATGAGTTTCCCCTTCGACATGAAGGTATAAGTAAACCCGTTGCGGTCATGCGACCGGCGGGCGATGCATTGGCGGGGGAAAGGCAGGCAGTTCGCAAATGAACTGCAGGCGCATCCCGGGCGCGGTTAGACCGTCAAAGGCCGCCGCGTCCCGGGCTCACTTCAGGACGAAGTGCGCGCAGATACGGCGTCGATACGGCGAATTGGGGGTGGTTGATCGGTTGAGCCACTACGGTGCAAGGTCGGAGCTCTCCTGTTTGCTTGTTGTTGATGACAAGACGGTTACACCACGTCGGCGCTGTGGTTTGGTGCCTCGCGGACCAGCCGTTCCTGCAACATGCCAGCGCGTTCCAGCACCGGATACGCCAATGCGGCCAGATGCGAATGGATGCGCTTGAGGTCGCGCAGGATACGCAGATAGACGTCGCCACCGCCGCCGCCGTCGCGGTGCTCGCGCAAGGCGCGGATGTGTCGCTCCGAGCTCTCGTTCTCCATCCGCCACAGCACCGGTTTGCGTGCCACCAGCTGCTGCGCCGCGCGCGTGTCGCTGCGCAGGAACACCGCCACCGCCAGCTGCAGGCTCTCCATCACCTGGGCATGCATCGCGGCCAGGTCGAGGATGTCGTCGGCGCTGAAGTCCTGTCCCCGCTCGGCCTTCTTCGCCGCGAACTCCATCAGGTTGTTCGCGGTGATATCGCCGATATGCTCGATGTTGATGATGAACGCGAGGATGTCCTGGCTGCGTTCGCCGTCTTCCTCGTTCAGCGCTTCGCCGCCCAGCTCGGCGAGGTATTCGCGGATCGCGACACCCAGCTTGTCCAGGGGCGGGTCCATCCGGCTGATTGCGGCGGCACGTACGCGGTCATCCTTGCCGAATACCTCGACCAGTCCCTTGAGCATGCTTTCGACCATGTCGAGCATGCGCATCGCCTCGCGCGCCGCATTCGCCAGCGCCACGTTGGCGCTATCCAGTGCGGCCGGATCGAGATACTGCGGCACCGACGGATCGGACGGTTGCGGCGGCTCGGGCAACAGGCGCACCAGAAACTGCGCGAAGCGTTCGACCGGCAGGATGAACAACAGCGCCAGCGCGAGATTGAACGCTGTGTGGAAATTCACCACGATGCGTGCCGGCGAAGCACCCAGCGGTGCCAGCCAATGCGCGATCGGATGCAGTAACGGCAGGCAGACCAGGCAACCGAAGCCGCGCACCAGCAGGTTACCCAGCGGCAACCGTCGCGCGACTGGCGTGCTCGCATCGAACAGCGCCGGCAACGTGCCGCCAAGATTCGCGCCCAGCACCAGCGCCAGCGCACCGGGTGCATCGACTACGCCGGTCGTGGCCAGCGAAACGATCAGCAGCACCACCGCAATGCTGGAATGGCATGCCCAGGTCAGCAACGCGGCGACCAGCAGCGCGATGACCGGCTCGTCCGCCAGACTCTGCAGCACCGCGCGCAGTGCCTGCGCGTTCTCCACTGGCGCCATCGTCAGCACCAGCAGGTGCAGCGCCAGCAGCATCAGGCCCAGCCCGATCCCGACCCGGCCGATGTTCTTGTAGCGCGCGTCATCGCTGCGCTTGTGCAGGGCCGTGCCGAGCAGGACAAAGATCGGCGCGACGATCGCGATGTCGAACGACATCACTTGCACGATCAGCGTGGTGCCGACATTCGCGCCGAGCATCACCGTCAGCCCCGGCGCGAGACCGAGGAAACCGCCGGCCGCGAACGAGGTCGCCATCATGCCGGTCGCGGTACTGCTCTGCAGCAACGCGGTGATGCATATGCCAAAGGCGAACGCAGCCGGGCGCCGGCCGAGATAACGACCCAGCCAACGGCGCAACGCGCTGCCGTAACCACGCAGCACGCCGCTGGTGACCATGTGGGTGCCCCACAGCAGCAAGGCGACATAGCCGGCAATGTCGAACAAGGCGAAGGTGCCTTTCATGTCAGCTCCCAATAAAAAAAGCTCTTTGCGTTCGCCCCTTCTCCCCTTTGGGGAAAAGGTTGGGATGAGGGGCGGGTGCTCGCGAAAATGTCGATCAAAGCATGCTCTGATGTAGCTTCACCGCGAGCCCACTCCTCGCCTCAATCCTCTCCCCAAAGGGGAGAGGATGCTATTCATTCCCGCCCCAGAGGGGAGCGGATGCTAGAGCCAGCGCCCATAGCGACGGATGTAGACGACTTTCACCAGCTGGGTCAGCGCGCAGTACGCCAGCACCGTGATCGCCAGCCACCCGAAGTACGCCCCCGGCATTTCCGTCATGCCGATATGGGTGCCGATCGCGGTGTACGGCAGCAGCATGCCGATCACGATGATCGCCGTGGTCAGGCCGAGTACCGGTGCGGCGGCGCTGCTCTGCAGGAACGGGATCTTGCGTGTGCGGATCATGTGCACCACCAGCGTCTGGGTCAGCAGGCTCTCGATGAACCAGCCGGACTGGAACAGCGATTGATGCGCGCCGGAATTTGCGCCGAATACGTACCACAGCAGCGCGAACGTGGTCATGTCGAAGACCGAGCTGGCCGGTCCCACCCACACCATGAAGCGGCCAATGTCACCGGCGTCCCACTTGCGCGGCTTGCGCAGATAGTCCTCGTCCATGCGGTCGAACGGTATCGACAATTGCGAGATGTCGTACAGCAGATTCAACACCAGCACCTGCAACGGCAACATCGGCAGGAACGGCAGGAACGCGCTGGCGATCAGCATGCTCAGCACATTGCCGAAGTTCGAGCTGGCCGTCATCTTGATGTACTTCATGATGTTGCCGAACGTGATGCGCCCTTCGAGCACACCCTCCTCCAGCACCATCAGGTTCTTCTCGAGCAGGATGATATCGGCCGACTCCTTGGCGATGTCGGTCGCGGTATCCACCGAGATGCCGACATCCGCCTCGCGCAGCGCCGGCGCATCGTTGATGCCGTCGCCGAGGAAGCCGACGGTGTGTCCCTGCCGCTGCAGCGATTTCACCACGCGCGCCTTCTGCGCCGGCGACATCTTGGCGAATACCGTGACGCGCGCTACCAGCGCATCCAGTTCGGCATCCTCAAGCGGCTCGATATCGCGACCCTGCACCGAATGCGTGACGTCCAACCCGACTTCGCGGCAGATCTTGCGCGCCACCGCCTCGTTGTCGCCGGTGATCACTTTTACTTCGACGCCATGCTGATGCAGCGCGAGGATCGCCGTGCGGGCCGAGTCTTTCGGCGGATCGAGAAACGCGAGACAGCCGACCGCGATCAGGTCGGTTTCATCGGCCACGCTGTAGGGACGCTCATGGCTCGGCTCACGCTGCATCGCAACGACCAGCACGCGCAGGCCATCTTCGTTGAGGCGATGCGTCATCGCCTTGATCTCTTGACGCCGCTCGTCGGTCATCGGCTCGGTGACGTCACCCACCTTCGCAAACGCGCAGATCGACAGCATTTCCTCGACCGCGCCCTTGCAGATCAGCAAGTGTTCGCCGTCGTCCTTGGCCACCACCACCGACATGCGCCGGCGCTGGAAATCGAACGGGATCTCATCGACCACCCGGTAGCGCGCGACCGTGCCTTCGAGATCGCGATGCGCCAGCACCGCCTTGTCCATCAGGTTCTTCAGGCCGGTCTGGAAATGGCTGTTGAGGTAACCGTATTCCAGCGCCTCGTCGGACTCCTCGCCGTCCAGATCCAGGTGGCGCTCCAGCACGATCTTGTCCAGCGTCAGCGTGCCGGTCTTGTCGGTGCACAACACATCCATTGCACCGAAATTCTGGATCGCATTGAGCCGCTTCACCACGACCTTGCGCTTGGACATCGCCAGCGCGCCCTTGGCCAGGTTCGCGGTGACGATCAGCGGCAGCATTTCCGGAGTCAGGCCCACGGCGACAGACAGCGCGAACAGCAGCGCCTCGAAGAAACCATGCTTGAACCACTGGATACCCAGCACGATCGGAACCATCACCAGCATGAAGCGGATCAGCAGCCAGCTGACGCTCTTGACGCCGCGATCGAAGCTGGTCTGCACGCGCTGACCGGTGATGGTGCGCGCGATCGAGCCCAGATAGGTGCGCGAACCGGTCGACACGACCACCGCACTGGCGGTGCCGCTGACCACGTTGGTACCCATGTAGCAGACCGTGGTGAGGTCGAGCAGGCTTTCGTGCGTCGTATGCTGTTTGTGCTGCTCGATCTGCACAGCGGTCGGGGCGAGTTTCTCCACCGGCAGCGATTCGCCGGTGAGGATCGCCTGGCTGATGAACAGGTCTTTCGCCGTGAGCAGGCGCATGTCCGCCGGCACCATGTCGCCAGCTGCCAGGTGCACGATGTCGCCAGCCACCAGTTCACTGACCGGCACCTCGATGCGCTCGCTGTGGCCATCGGATGCGCGGCGCGTAACCGTGGCCGTATTGCGTACCATCGCCTTGAGGTTTTCAGCGGCGCGCGAGGATCGATATTCCTGGCTGAAGCTGAGCAGCACACTGATGCTCACCATCACGGCGATGATGATCGGCCCGGACAGATCGTCCGGCGTGATGAATACCTGCACCACCGCCAGAATCAGCAGCACGATGATGAACGGGTTCTTGAACGTGCGCAGCAGCTGCCGCGACCAGTGCGGCGGCTTCTCGTGCGAGACCTCATTGGAACCGTCGCGATTGAGCCGGTCTTCTATCTGTTCTTCATCGAGGCCGGTCAGGGTCGTGTCGAGGGATGCCAGTAGCGCATCGTTCGTCTGAAACGCCTCCTGCGCCACCGCGGCGTGCAGCAGCACTGCCGCGCCGCCCTTGCCCGCCGTCTTGACTGCTACGGCTTGATTGGATTGCTTGGTCATGACCCGCTTCCGTGTTTCGCTTGTGCCTGCCGACGGTGCGAGTCAGCGGAATCACTCCGCCGGCTGCGCCCCTGTCAACGCGTTTGGCCGCCCACGCGACCAGAACGGCGCCGCCGTTGGCGGAGGCCATCCCTTGCATGACGTTATTGCGACCATCAGCGACTGGATACCAGTGCGAGATGTACGGAAGATGGCAGTGACTCGCCCTGGGCCTGCGCCATGGCGTGGCTGCCCGTCGCCGGGGGCCGGCGGTGCAGTTCGATCACGTTGCTGCCGGACGCGCGTTCCAGCGGGGCGGGCACGGTGACGGTATAGGAACGACGCACAGCATCACCACGGCCGGTCACAAACCGGCGCACTGCGCGCAACAGAAAGGTATCGCGAAGGAGCTTCATCGGCCCATCTCCTCGTAACGACGCCGTCGGCGTCGTCAGGGGTGGGCCAGTGTTTCCCTAGTCGAGGAAAGCACCAGCCGACCGCAGGCGGTCGCCGCAGGCGTTCAGCTTGTTGTTATGCGGCGTCGGCACCCGAAGCGAGCGGATGTCGACGTTGCGACTAGGGTAAACGTCCATATGCCTTTGTTTGTCAGGACTGGGAGCTGATTGACAAGACGCGCCATTCAACCTGCGTATTTTGCGGGGCAAATGAACGGGAGTCAACGCAAAAACCGGCATCCGGTACGGAATTCGTTCACATACGCGGGACTGCCTGCTTTTATTCGCCAGACTCAGCACGCCCAGTGGCGAAATACGGCGTAATACTTGGCGTCGGGGCGCCTGGCCGCGATCTGCGCCCACCGCTTGAGCCCTTCACCCCTTCGCCCTGATCTGGAATCTGACGATGGATCCCGCCGAACTTTACGCCCAGGCCAATGCCGCCTTCAGCCAGAAGGAGTGGCGCAAGGCACTCGAGCTGGCGACCCCGTTACTGCCGCTGGCGCCCAACGGTGCCGAGCTGCATCACCTCGCGGGAATATCGGCGCTCGAACTGCAACAGATGCCGCAGGCACTGCAGTACCTGCAGCGAGCCATGGTTCTGTATCCGCGACGGGCGGACTATGCGACCCACTTCGCCAAGGCGCTTTCGATGGTGAACCTGTCGGCCGATGCCGTCACCGTTGCAGAACGGGCGTTGACGCTGTTGCCGCTGGATGCGCAGACGCTGGACACGCTGGGGGTGATCTTCACCCGCGCGAATGCGCACGAACGCGCTACCTCGCTTTACGACCGCGCCGTGACGCTAGCACCCCACCAACCGAACTACCGCTACAACTTTGCCAAGTCGTTGGTCTTTCTGGGCAACTTGGATGCCGCGGAACGCGAGCTTGAGGCCTGTCTGGAGTTGGCTCCGTGGTATTGGGCTGCACATCTGACGTTGTCCCAGCTGCGCCAGCAGAGCGTCCCCAGCAATCATGTGAAACGTTTGCATTCGCTACTACCGAAGACGACGGGAAACCAGGATGCGCAAATGAATCTGCATCTGGCGCTGGCGAAGGAATATGAAGATCTGGCGGATTACCCAAAGGCGTTCGAACACCTCGTGGCGGGCAAGGCGGCGGCCATGGTCGATCGCGATGAGGCGTCCCGGCGTGACGAAGCACTGTTCGATGCCATCATCCGCGCTTCGCCCGAGCCGCAGTCGGCTTCAGTGGGCTTTGCCACCGAGGAGCCGATCTTCGTGATGGGCATGCCGCGTTCGGGCACCACGCTGGTGGAACGCATCATCTCCAGCCATCCGGACGTCCATGCCGCAGGTGAATTGCAGAACTTCGCGCTCGCGCTCAAGCGCGCCTCGGGCAGCCGCACGCCCTACCTGATCGATATCGACACCGTCACCCGAGCGCAAGATCTCGATTGGCAACAACTAGGGGCGGATTACCTCGCCAGTACCCGACCCGACACCGGGCGCACGCTTCGCTTTATCGACAAGCTGCCGCACAATTTTTTGTATGTCGGCGCGATCGCCAACGCGCTGCCCCATGCAAAAATCATCTGCCTGCGACGCGACCCCTTGGATGCGTGTCTCAGCAATTTTCGTCAGTTGTTTTCACTGGGGTCGCCCTATCACGCCTACTCGTTCGATCTGCTCAACACCGGCAGGTACTACCTCCAGTTCGATCGCCTGATGACGCACTGGAAGCGGACCTTCCCCGGTCGCATCCTGGAAGTGGATTACGAAACATTAGTGGATACGCAGGAAGCCAGCTCGCGGCAATTGCTGGCATTCTGCGGCCTGCCCTGGAACGACGCCTGCCTGAATTTCGAAAACAACCAGGCGCCCGCCAGCACGGCAAGTGCGGCACAAGTGCGCGAGCCAATCTACCGCAATGCGGTCAAACGCTGGAAGCAGTACGAGACGCAACTCGCCGGTTTGCGCGAGCTGCTGAGCGAAGCGGGCATCGCGCTAGGTCGTGAATAGCCGTCTATTCAAATCGCCCGCTGAAACACTAACCCCTGCTGCATCAACGGCGCCACCAGCCAATGATCGGCCAGCAGAAGTGCAAACAGCGCCATCAGGTACACGATGGAATACTTGAATACGCGCATCGCAAAAAATTCGTCCGGCGGATTCAGCAAGCGAATCGCGTAGTACAGGAAGCCCAGGTCGAGCACGATCGCGCCACCCAGATAGATCAGCCCGCTCATGCCGGTCAGTGCTGGTAGCAAGGTCACCAGCACCAGCAGCACGGTGTAGAACAGCACGTGCCAGCGCGTATAGACCACACCATGCGTCACCGGCAGCATCGGTACTTTCGCGCGGGCATAGTCTTCGCGGCGGAAGATCGCCAGCGCCCAGAAATGGGGCGGTGTCCACACGAAGATGATCAGGCACAGCTGCAGTGCGAACGGGTGCAATGCATCGGTCACCGCGGTCCAGCCGAGTACCGGCGGAATCGCACCGGCCAAACCACCAATCACGATGTTCTGCGGTGTCGCGCGCTTGAGATACGCGGTGTAGACCAGCGCATAACCAATCAAGCCACCGAACGTGAGCAACGCTGTCAGCGGATTCACCAATAGCGCGAGCACCAGCATCGAGGCGATGCCAAGCAACACCGCAAACACCAGCACCTGACGCGGCGTGAGTTTGCCGGTCGCCAACGGGCGACGCGCCGTGCGTGCCATCAGTTTGTCGATGCGTTCGTCGATCAGGTGATTGAATGCGGCTGCCGAACCGGACGCCATCCAGATGCCCAGCGTGCCAAACACCAGCGCGCGCCATGGCGGTATGCCGGGCACGGCGAGGAACATGCCGATCACGGCGCAGAACACCAGCAGCGCGACGACGCGCGGCTTGGTCAGTTGCAGATATTCGCTAATCAAATCCATCTCAATAGTGTCCGGACGTCTGGAACATCGACGCATCATGTCGTTTTTGCGTACGCGCCAGCGCCACCAGCAAGCTGAGCAGCAGCAACTCGGCAACCCCGTTGTGTGCAGTCGCCACCACCAGCGGCAGGCCGAGATACACGTTACTGATACCCAGCAGTACTTGCGCTATGAGTGCCAGCGCAATCGCGATACCAAACCCGCGCAGGCCCCGCCTGGCCAGTTTGTACGACAGCCATAGCAGATAGCAGAACACCACCAGCGCCCCAGTCCGATGCGCGATCTGGATGGCGCTGCGCGCCGCCATGTCGAGCACCCCGCCTTCGTAGTTCACGCCAATGCCGCGCGACAGCTCGAAGCCCTGATGAAAATCCGTCGGCGGCATCCATTGACCCAGACATTGCGGAAAAGAGCCGGGGCCGTAGCCACAGGCCAGCGCCGCGTAGTTCGCCGAAGTCCAGCCACCCAGCGCAATCTGGCAAAACAGCAACACGATGCCGAGCGTCACCAGCTTGCGCAGATCGGCCATGCGCTCGTCCGTCGTGCCCAACCCGGCAAATCGCAGCGCCGCGTATGCCAGCAACGCAAACGTGGTCATGCCGCCCAGCAGATGGCCCATCACCACCACCGGCTTCAGCAGCAACGTCACCGTCCACATCCCCAGCATCGCCTGGAAGATGATCACCGCCAACGCCAGCACACAGATCTTCCATGCGGCCGGTCGCTTCAGCCCGATCGCGGCAAACAGCGGTAGCGCGATCGCACAGCCGCCCAGCAACGACGACCATTGATGTTCGCCATGGATGTAAAGGCTTACTCCGATCGCCGCAAACACCGCGCCACCGACGATCGCCAGCTGCGCACGCCATTTGCGCCAGCTGGCAAGCAGCGCGAGCACCAGCACCAGCACGCCCAGCGTGCCAGCAAGAAACCGATGCACCTGCTCGCGCCATGCCTTGTGCGCTTCATACGGTCGGTCCGGGAATGCCGCATCGGCATGCGCCACCGCCTGCGCATGCTGCGGCCATGTCACCTGGCCATAGCAGGTCGGCCAGTCCGGACAGGACAAGCCGGCGTTGGACAGCCGCACGAAGGCGCCGAACATCACCAGCCCCAGCGCGAACACCGCCGCCAGCAGCGACAGGCCGCGCAGGATTCTCAGGGAACGCGACGACATCAGTGAATCACCTTCTGCAGATCCTTGCGCAACCCGGAAGGATCGAAGCCCGCAGGATACAGTGACAACGCGGTGCCGTTGGATTCCACCAGCAACGCGCTGACACTGTCCGGCGCGGTCGGCCGATACGCGGCAAGCTTGCCATCGACGTCGCTACCAAGCTGCCAGTAGTTCTTTATGCCGTCGCGTGCGTCATTGACCGGCGGTGTGCCCAGATAAAGCAGGCGCAGCCGCGACATGTTGCTGCTGAGCGTGATGCGTGCAGCAGCCATCTTGGTCAGCGTCGCCAGACACCGGGTGGCGCAATCCGGGCCAGCAAGCGCGACCAGGGTCATCCGCGGCTCGCTGTCACGCCACGCATAGAGCTGCCCGTTCGCCAGCTGGATGACCAGTTTCTCGTCGACGAAATTTCGCTGCGGCACCACCGGCTGGCCGTTGCCCTTGGCGCCCGGTTGCCAGCCGGTATAGGTGAGCAGGCCGGCAACCATCATCGGCGCGGCAAACACCAGCGCGATCAGCAGCAGAAACATCCGGCTTCTGCGCAACGCAGCGGGATCAACGGTATTCATCGGACTTCCATCGGTTTTCATCGGCATGCCGGGGTCAACGTAACGAGGTGAATCAGGATTTTCGCGGGCCGCGCTTGCGATTCAACACCAGCAGGATCACCACTGCCGCGAGCGCAAACGAGAACCACTGAAAAGCGTAGGCACGGTGTCGCGCAGGCGGCATCGAGGAAAAATCGAGCGTGTGCACCCGCTCATAGATCGCAGCCGGATCGGCATCCAGCGCCAACACCCGCGGATATAGCGGACGGCGCAGATCGTGGCTGATTTGTACCGGATCGAGAAAAATGCTGCTCTTCGGCCAGCGGGTTTGCTGCGCCAGCGCATCGCCACCCATCTCGAAACCGACAGGCGGCGGCGGCACATACAGGCCCTGCAAAGTCACTTCATCTGTAGGCAGCGCCGGCAACTGCGGCGCCTGGCCGGTACCGTTGCCGGGCAGAAACCCCAGATCCACCAGCAGCAACTGCTGCTGGCCATGCCATTCGAACGGCGCGAACACTTCGACGCCGCCGCGCTCGTCATGCTTGGGATTGTCCAGCAGGTACAGCCGGTCGACGAGATAGCGACCACTTACCTGCACCCGCGGAAACGCGTCGGAAGGTGGCGTTTGCGCGACCTTGGAAAAGTCCTGCATGGGCGCAGATGACGATGCGGCATACCGCCGCAGAAGTGCTTCCTTGAAGTCAGCGCGATGCAGCTGCCAGACGCCCAAACGTATGAACAGCAACGCGCCAGCCGCTGTCAGCAGCAACGCCCACCACGGCGGACGACGAAATCCGTTCACGCGAAGCGCCCGCTGGCGGTCGTTATACTGCCGGTGTCGAAATGGATCGGATCAATCACGTGGAAACCGTCTACAAATATGCGCTGGTGGGGTTGCTGCTGGTGGTGATTTTCAGCCTCGGCCAAGCGCTGTACTTCATGATGACCGACAAGGACGACGACAAGCGCACGGTGTGGGCGCTGACCCGCCGTATCGGCCTGTCGCTGCTACTGATCGGCATGGTCGCGCTTGGTATCTGGATGGGTTGGCTGCATCCGCACGACGTTGGCCAATGATTGTAACCGGGCGCGCCGGCCGCTGCGCCTGCTCCGCGACAAATCGCTCCGGGTGCGCTGGGCTCAGCCAGGCGGAGCCGTATCCCCGGCCCAGCCATTGAAGGGCGCCAGCTACCTCGGCAAGCCCCGTGTGTAGCCATTCACTCGTGGTAGTAGTCCCGGTACCACTGAACAAAGCGGCTCACGCCCTGCTCCACCGGCACGCTTGGGCTGTAGCCCACGGCCTCGGCCAGCGCTGACACGTCCGCTTCGGTATCAGGCACATCCCCAGCCTGCAGCGGCAGCAACTCCATCACCGCCTTGCGCTCAAGGCACTGCTCCAGCACCTCGATGTAACGCAGCAACTCCACCGGCTGCTCGTTGCCAATGTTGAAAATGCGATACGGCGCGAGGCTCGAGGCTGGATCGGGCGCGTTTCCGTCCCATCCGGGATTGCCGGCGGGCACGACGTCCAACGTGCGCAATACCCCTTCGACGATGTCATCGACATAGGTGAAGCTGCGCTTGTGCCGGCCATGGTTGAACACCTTGATCGGCTCGCCAGCGAGAATGGCCCTGGTGAACAGGAACAACGCCATATCGGGCCGCCCCCACGGGCCGTACACGGTGAAAAAGCGCAGGCCCGTGCACGGCAGACCGTACAGATGCGCATAGCTGTGCGCCATCATCTCGTTCGCTTTCTTCGACGCCGCGTACAGCGTCAGCGGATGCTCGGTGGGCTCGTGTTCGGAGAACGGCATCAGGGTATTCGCGCCATACACCGAGCTGGTGGAGGCAAACACCAGATGCTCCACATCGTGATGGCGGCAGCCCTCGATGATGTGCAGGAAACCGGTGATATTGCTGGAAACGTAGATGTGCGGATTCTGCGCGGCGTAGCGCACGCCAGCCTGCGCGGCAAGATTGATCACCCGCTGCGGCCGGTGCCTGGCAAACGTCGCCTCCACTGCCGCACGATCGGCCAGATCCGCCGTCACATGGGTGTAGTTCGGGTGCTCCATGAAGCGCGCCAGCCGCGCCTTCTTCAGGTTGACGTCGTAGTAGTCACTGAGGTTGTCCAGGCCGACGACTTCATCGCCACGCTCAAGCAGGCGCAGCGCGACGTGCGAGCCGATGAATCCCGCCGTGCCCGTTACAAGAATTTTCATTCCGTTCTCACCAAGTCTGTCCATTCCATCCGACCACCCGCACGTTCATGCGATGGTGACCGATACCAGCCATGCCCTGACTCAAAGGCGCCCATCGACCGCATCACGCGGCAACACATATTTGACGTCGTACAGCACCGACGCGGGCTTGCCGAATGCGCGAATGCCCACGCTGCCGATCTCGGCGAATTGTCGATGACCCACCGCCACAATGACCGCATCATACTGGCCCGCTTGCGGCTCGCCGATCAGGTTGATGTCGTATTCGTGCATCGCGGCAGCAGGATCCACCCAGGGATCGTAGACGTCGACCTGCGCGTTGTAGCCGTTCAACGCCTCCACGATATCGACCACCCGGGTATTACGCAGATCCGGGCAGTTCTCCTTGAAAGCCAACCCCAAAATCAGGACGCGTGCGCGCACCGGATTGATCCCCTTGCACACCATCAGCCGGATGACTTCACCGGCGACGTACTGGCCCATGCTGTCGTTGGTGCGGCGGCCGGCCAGAATGACGTCGGGGTGATGTCCCACTTCCTGCGCCTTGTGGGTGAGGTAATACGGATCCACGCTGATGCAGTGGCCGCCGACCAAACCGGGCCGAAAGGGCAGGAAATTCCACTTGGTGCCGGCCGCCTGCAGCACTTCCAGGGTGTCGATGCCCAGCTTGTTGAACAGTTTGGCCAGGTCGTTCACCAGCGCGATGTTCAGATCGCGCTGGGTGTTCTCGATGACCTTGGCCGCTTCCGCCACCTTCAGCGAACTGGCCCGGTGCGTGCCCGCGGTGATGATGGAGGCGTACAGCCGGTCCACAAAATCAGCCACCTCGGGGGTGGAACCGGAGGTCACCTTGAGAATACTGGTGACGCGATGCTGCTTGTCACCGGGGTTGATCCGTTCGGGGCTGTAACCGGCGAAAAAATCGCGGTTATAGGTAAGGCCCGAGACCTTTTCGAGGATCGGAATGCACACTTCCTCAGTGCAGCCCGGGTATACGGTGGATTCGTACACCACAACGTCGCCGGCCGCGATGACCTTGCCCAGCGCCTCGCTCGCCCTGATCAACGGCGTCAGATCCGGCCGCTTGGCGGAGTCGATCGGCGTCGGCACCGTGACGATGTAGACATGGCAGCCACGGATGTCATCCAGCACGGCACTGAAATGCAGCCGTGTCGCGGCGGAGAGCTCGGCGGAGTCCACCTCCAGCGTGACGTCCGTGCCGGCGCGCAATTGATCGACGCGCGTCGCATTGATATCGAAGCCCAACGTGTCGTATCGCTTGCCGAATTCGACCGCCAGCGGCAGCCCGACGTAACCCAGCCCAACGATCGCAATCTTGGTGTTTTCCAGTGCCTGCATGCGTACATCCCTGGTTTTTATGGTTTTTAGCGGTATCGGCCCGGTCTGGCGACCAGCGACAACCGGGCCAGAGTAGGCGAAAGAGTCACGGGAGCGGGAACAGAGGCAAAAATTTATCCCAATCTGTGCTAGCTACCTTATTTCTTGACATTATGTTGTGATACTGTTCACAACCTGCAAGTCAATCAGGGGTGGTTGTCATGAAGAGCCTGTATCGCTTTCTAGCGTTATCTCTCTTATTGATGTTGACCGGCTGCGCTACCGCGCCGGGCTCTCCCGATGCCCCGAAGTTCAATGCCGACGCCCAGGCGGTTTCCACCTATCACATTGGCGTTGACGACCAGCTGCAGATCACCGTCTGGCACAACCCCGACCTCAGTGTAAGCGTACCGGTGCGGCCCGACGGCAAGATCACCGTGCCGCTGATCGGTGACGTCGTGGCGGGTGGCAAGACACCGGAAGAAGTCGCCGCCGAGGTCAAGGATAAGCTGCAGGCCTATGTGCGCGACCCCCAGGTGGCAGTGATCCTGACCGAACTGCGCAGCCACGAATACCTTTCCCGCGTGCGGGTCACCGGTGCCGTGCGAACTCCGGTCTCGCTGCCCTATCGCCAGGGCATGACGGTGCTCGACGCTGTGCTGGCAGCCGGCGGCACCACTGAGTTCGCCGCGCCGGACCATACCGAGCTCTATCGCAAGGACGGCGACACCGCCCGATCCTATGCGGTGCGCCTGGGCAACATCCTGCAACAGGGTGAATTGACGACCAATTATCCGGTGCAGCCAGGGGACGTCATCACCGTGCCACAACGTTCGTTCTAAAGCTCAAAAACAGGGGACCGCCATGAACGATGAGATCACTCCGTTCGCCGCGATCGTCCCCGTGCTGGTAAGCGAAGCACGGCGACGGCGGATCGCGCTGGGGCTCATATTTGCGGTCACGGCGTTGACCGCTCTGATCATCGGCGCGCAATGGCCGAAAAAATACAACGCGTCCACCACCATCCTGGCGCAGGAAAGCAGCATCATCACGCCACTGATGGAGGGCGCTGCATCACCCACCGCGAATGCCAACCGGGCCGGCATCGCGCAAGCGGTGATCTTCAGCCGCAGGGTGATGGGCCAGATCCTGGTCACCGGCGGTTGGACGGCCACGAATCCATCTCCGGTGGAGCAGGATCGCCTGATCGAGGCGATCAAGGCCCGCACCAAAGTCGAGATCTCGCACGACAACCTGATCACGATCAGCTACTACGACTCCGACCCGAAGCGCGCCTACGACGTTACCCGCGAGTACGCCCAGCTTTTCATCAGCGAAAGCCTGGCGTCCAAGCAACGCGAAAGCCGCGACGCGTTCGACTTCATCAACGGCCAGGTTGAGGCCTACCGCAAAAAGCTGACCGACGCGGAAGACAAGCTCAAGGACTATCGCGGCGCCAACGCCGATGCGCGCCCCGGCAGCGAAGCCGACACCGACGCACGCATCAGTCAGTTGCGCACGCAGATCGAGAACGCGCGCATGGACCTGATGGAAAAGCGCTCGCAGGAAGCCTCGCTGACCTCGCAACTATCGGGTGAATCCGAAATCAGCGCCGTACAGACTACCGAGGGCGTCGACCAGACCCAGCTCGCCAACCTGCAGGCCCAGTTGGACACGCTATTGATGTCCTATACGTCCGACTATCCCGATGTGGTCCGCATCCGCCATCAGATGGAGGATCTGCGGCAACAGATCGCCCAGACCGATCAGCGCAAGCAGGCCGCCACCTCATCGGGTACGACCACCGCGATTGAAAACAACGCGCAATACAATCCACTTTATGGGCAGCTGAAGAGCCAACTGGCCTCCGCTCGCGCCGACGTCGCCGCCACGAGTGCGCGCATGAGTGCGAGTGAATCGATGTTGCAGTCGGAGCTGGATCGCAGCAATCGCATCGCGAACTCGGAAAACATGACATCCGAGCTGACCCGCGACTACAACGTCAACCGCGACGTCTACCAGGACCTGCTCAAGCGCCGCGAAAACGCCCGCGTTTCGATGAACCTGGATGCCAAGCAGCAGGGTCTGACTTTTCTTATCCAGAACCCTGCCGTGATGCCGCTCACCCCGTCCGGGCTGCGCTTCATGCATTTTGGTATTGCCGGGGTCGTTCTTTCGCTGGCGATTCCGATGGGCCTGTTGTTCGGTATCGCGCGGGTCGATCCGAGAGTGCGCTCGACGGCCCAGCTGGAACACTCAACCGGGTTGCTGGTGCTGGCGACGGTTCCGTTCTACCCCACGCCACAGGATCGCCAGCGGGCGCGGCTGCAGAACATCCTGCTCGCGATGATCGTTGCAGGAGTGGCGCTGGCCTACCTGATCCTGTTCTGGCTGAAGCTGAAGGGGATGGCATGAACGGCCCAGATGACGACAAATTGATTACCGATTCCCACGGGATTCCCCACGGCGCGACAACGGGCAGACTCCCGCAGCACACTTCGGCCGGCCATTCGATTGCGCGCATGTCGGAAAGCGGCGCACTGGTTCCGCAGCAGCTTGAGCAACGTCGGCTAATCCATCGCGAGAACTCGGTACGCACGCAGTCAGATGCTTTTCGCGAGATACGAACGCGTCTGCTCTGGCTCGGCGGCGAGCACAATTTCGTGACCCTGGTGGTGCCGGTAAGTCCTGGCTCGGGCGGCAGCTTCGTGGCGCGCAACCTCGCCACCGCGTTTGCCTTTGACGAAGCCAAGACCAGCCTGCTGATCGACTGCAATCTGCGCTATCCCGCTCAGCACACGGCATTGGGCGTGGATGTCACCGGCGGCGGTTTGATCGACTATCTCGAACATCCAGCCAGCGGCATTCAATCCGTGCTGTATCACACCGGCATTCCGCGCCTGCGCCTGATCCCGACCGGCAAACCGCGTGAAAATGGTGGCGAATACTTCTCTTCGTTCCGCATGCGTGCCGTGGTCGATTCGCTGCGTTGCCGCTATCTGGATCGCTATCTTTTTCTGGATGGCCCGGCCATCAAGGGTTCGCCCGATGCGCGCATCCTTTCTGATCTGGCTGACTTCGTGGTCGTGGTCGCAGGTTACGGCCGTGATACACCGACGACGATCAGCCAGGCCGTATCCAACTTCGATGCCAACAAGCTTGCCGGGGTCGTATTCAATCACGCACCCTGATTCGCGCGCCAATCTACACGCTCATCTACAAAACTGATTTATCGCGTTGCAAACAACAGGCCTAGCGACCTGTTTCAAGTAGGGGATGGAAACATGCCTGCATCTAGCACGCTCAGTTGCGCGATTGGATTAGCGCTGGCTGTCGCCTCGGGCGCGACATCCGCAGCGCAGTTCGACTATTCGCTGTTTGTCGGCATCAACCACAGCGACAACATCGACCTGACGGCATCCAATCCCATCAGCGAAAACGTACTTATCCCGGGCTTCAATTTCACCTACGCGCAAATCGGCTCAACCTTGCAGGCGAATATCGCGGGCACCTTCGAATACTACGATTACCTCGGCAACGCATTCACCAACCAGACCTTCGTGCAACTGACCGGCCAGGCCAACTGGACCGTGCTGCCACAGCGACTGGACTTCACCGTGCAGGATTTCGCGGGCGTGCAGCCGCTGTCGACCCTGGCCAGCGATGCGCCAAACAATCTGCAGCAGACCAACGTGCTGGCACTCGGGCCGATCCTGCATTTCCGGCTCAGCGATACACTGCGCGGACAGGCCGAACTGGACTACATCAACAGCTATGCGTCGAAGACTCAGGAGTTCAACTCCTCCCGTGGACAGGCCGTACTGCGCTTCCTCGACGACCTCGGCCCCACTGATGTGCTGTCGCTCAATATCGAAAGCCAGTACGTCGATTTCTACGATAACCCGAGCACACCCGCGACCGAGATCGACGGCGTTCCAGACGTCAATGGAACCGTGAATATCCCCAACTACACGCGCAATGAACTGTTCGGCCGCTACGTCAGAACGCTGGCACACTTCAATCTCGATGTCTCCCTTGGCTGGTCGCAGATCGACTTCAACGGGGCACCCAGCGCATCGACTCCGCTGGCCCGGGTAACCCTCAGCTGGCAGCCGACGACGCGCAGCAATCTCGCCCTCACCGCTTCGCACCAATACTCCGACGCGGCGCAAGACATCATGATGCAGCCCGGCCAGATCATCGCCGGTGCAGGCGCACAACTGAACAACAACGCGATAGGCCCGATTGGTCCCACGGGTCCGCAAGGACAGACATCCCCCGGCGGCATCAATACCGGTGACCTGGTGATCGATCCAGAGGTTTATCTGAATCAAAGTCTCGGTGCCGACTACACCTACACCACCGAGCGGTGGACGTTTAGCGCGGCGCCGCTGTACAGCCGGCTCAGCTATCTCAACGACCCCACATTCGATCAGACCGATCGCGGCGGCAGCGCAGGCGCCAGCTACCGCGTGACTTCACTGCTCTCGCTCGCGGCCTTTGCTGACTACGAACGCTATGAGTATCGCGCGCTCGACCGTCGCGACGATACCAGCGACTACGGCATCAGCCTGACCGACAGAAGAACGCCGCACTGGAGCTGGCAGGTTTCGCTAACCCATCGTCAGCGTGACAGTACGGCGTCGGGGCAGAGTTACAGCGAAAACGAAATCTACTTTGGCGTTGTATTCAAACGATGATGGCACTGCAGGAAGAGGCACTTCCCTGCCACTTCGGTAGCAACAATGAACTGTTTGGCTTCTACCACGCAGCCGCGGGCGTCGCCAGGAAAGCGGTTCTATTGTGTCCGCCGCTGGGACAGGATCTGATTCGCAGTCACCGGGTCTACCGGCAGCTGGCTGAGACACTTGCTGCGGAAGGAACCGCCGCCTTGCGTTTCGACTACTACGGCAGCGGCGACTCAGCTGGCCGGAGTGTGGACGTGAGCTGGACACGCTGTATCGCCGACATCATCGTTGCCGCCAGGGAACTGCGTGCGCGCAGCGGCTGCCCGGTCGTGATCGCCTTTGGCGCCCGGCTCGGCGGCAGCCTCGCCATCGCCGCTGCGGCAGCCGCGCACTTCGCCGAGCTGATCGTCTGGGACCCCATACTCGACGGCGTCGCTCACGTCATGCAGCTCGATACGTTGCAAGCCGCGCTTCGACTCGACCCCATGCGCTTCGTCAAGCCGCGGTCGCTACAGGATGTCGCCGGGCAATGGCTCGGCTTCGCGGTCGGCCCGCGTCTGCGCCAGCAACTGATCGAACTGAGCCTGCAGCCTCCAGCTATCCGGACACTCGTGCTCGACTCACTGCCCGCTACCGAAGCGCACGACTGGGATGGCCTCGCGACAGCTGGCGCATCCGTGACGACTCTGAATCCGCCGACGACCTGGGACGATCTCGATCGACTGGAACACGCGATCCTGTCGCACGAACTGATACGCACAGTTAGCGGCCGCATGCGCGAGGTGGCGCGATGAAAGAGAGCGGCTTCCGCTTCGGCCGCGCCCGACACCTGGTCGGCGTCGTGGGGCTGCCAGCATCGCCCGCGGACAACGTAGGTGTGATCGTGCTGAACGCCGGCATGGTGCACCGGATCGGACCATTCCGATTGCATGTGGAGCTGACTCGTCGTCTGAATTCATGCGGCTATCCCACCTTGCGCTTTGACCTGTCGACCCTGGGCGACAGCGGTGCCAGCGCCGAGCTGCAAACCCGTCCGCAGCAGATTCGTGCTGACGTGGCTGATGCCATGACCTTGCTCGGCGACAAATCCGGCTGCACGGGCTTCGTGCTGGTGGGCCTGTGCTCCGGTGCTGAAAATGCGCATACGGCAGCCTGCACCGAGTCGCGGACGGCGGGCGCGATCTTTCTGGATGGTTATGCGTATCGCACGGCCGGCTTCATGCTGCGCCATTACTTGCCAAGATTGCTCAACCCCAGCATCTGGCGTGGATTTCTTAGCCGAAACCTGCACCACGACCCGCAGCCCACTGATGCGCCAGACTTCAGGCACGAGTATCCGCAGCGATCGGAAATACGCGCCGATCTGACCGGCATGCTCGACCGTGGCCTGAAACTTTCTTTCATCTACAGCGGCGGGGTGAGCAAATACTTCAACCACCGCCGTCAGTTCCGCGAATGCTTCGGAGGCATAGCCAGCCACCCAGGGCTGAGCGTCAGTTTTCTCGAGGACACCGATCACACTTACATACTCGGCGCCGATCGCGAGCGCTTGCTGGATATCGTCGAAGACTGGTTGCTACATAACTTCCCGGTCGTGGCTACGAGTATTTCGGCATGAGCACGATTCTCGTCACCGGTGGGGCGGGTTATATCGGTAGTCATGTGGTGCAACAATTGAGCGCGCGTGGCGAGCGCATCGTGGTGATCGACAACCTGTCCAGCGGGTTTCGCGAAGCTGTGCGGGGTGCTGAACTGGTCATCGGCGATGTCGGCGATCGCACACTCGTGGTACGCGTCATGCTCGAACACCAGGTCGATGCCGTACTGCATTTCGCCGCGCATACCGTGGTGCCCGAATCAGTCAGCGACCCGCTCAAGTACTACGGCAACAACACCTGCAACACACGTAACTTGCTGGCCAGTTGCGCGGAAGCCGGCGTGCGTCAATTCCTGTTTTCTTCGACTGCCGCCGTGTACGGCATGCCGGTCAGTGGCATTGCCGACGAGGACACGCCAACCCAGCCAATCAATCCGTACGGCAAGTCGAAGTTGATGTCCGAAACCATCTTGCGCGATTTCAGTGCGACTGGCGCGATGCGGCATGTGATCCTTCGCTACTTCAACGTCGCCGGCTGCGATCCACAGGGCCGCATCGGCCAGTGCACCCCAAACGCCACCCTGCTGCTCAAGGTCGCCTGTGAACATGCGGTTGGCAAACGTCCGAACCTTTCGATCTTCGGCACCGACTACGACACCCCGGATGGCACCGGCATCCGCGATTACATTCACGTCGACGATCTGGCCGCGGCGCACCTGCGCGCGCTCGATCACCTGCGTGCCGGCGGCGACTCGCTAACCCTCAATTGCGGCTATGGCCACGGCTACAGCGTGCGCGAGGTCATCGACGCAGTGCAGCGTGTCAGCGGCCAGTTGCTGCAGGTGATCGAACAACCCAGGCGCGCCGGCGATTCGCCGAAGATGATCGCCCAAGCCGACCGGCTGCGCTGCCAGCTTGGCTGGGAGCCGCGGCATGACGATCTGGATTTCATCGTTCACACGGCGCTGGCTTGGGAGCGAAAACTTCTTTCCTGAACTCGATGCCGCACTTCGCGACACCGATTCGAGGCGGCTGCGTCAACGGATTAGCCGGGACTTCGTGCCACTACTCACAGCAGCTAGTCGCGAGCCGAAAGATCGGTGCTGAACGTCACCACGAATTGGTTGCCCGGACCACGCACGTCGATGCGCCAACCGGATGTGTAGTCCCGATCCACGGTGGTCCAGTCGACCGCACTCAGGGTCGCGTTCGCCGGTGACACGACCGTCATCTTCAGGTGGCCGGCGGTGACCGTATTACCGCTGATCGTCGGCTTGACCGGTACGTTGACCTGAAAGATCGCTTGCGTGCCCTCGCCCACGCTGAAGTTGTCATGCACGGTCAACGTGCGATCGACGAAATCGATGCTGCGCTGCCATGACTGCACCGCCGGATTGTTGTCATAGGCGGCAGTCAGATTGGCCGTGGCATGAACTTCGCCTTTGGCTCCGGTGGAAGTGATCTGCAGGGTCGAGACGGTCGGCGCGATCTGCCTCACCACTTCGCCATTGTGCTCGAAGCGCACGACGTTGTTGGTCCCCGTGCCCTGCTCGATGCCGCTGTGGCTCCAGATATTCTCCGTGACCGCCAGCCAGTCTCCTGCGAACAGCGTAAACGCGCCCTGGTCCTGGTGGGCGTGACTCTGCTCATAAGGCCCAGCGGTGAAGTCCAGCCACATGGCAGTCTTGTTCCAACTCGTACGCGCAAACAACTGGCCCACGCCCGTGGCTTGATAAATCAGCTGTGCCGGCGGCGTTCCGTCATCGCCGGCCGGCAACAAGTCAAAGCGCGTATTGAAGCCGTTGGTCATCTGGCTGATTGAAATCTGATGCAACCACCAGGAGGCAGCCTCGGCCGCAGCCGCGTTGTTGGTCAACTTGCGTGCCTCGAGCACGAGCTGGCGTTCGTAGTCGTAAAGCTCCGGTATCGAAACCCGCGGCTGATCACCGATCGGCGCAAAGCGATCTAGCGTGGGTACCGTGGCGTTGATCCAGTAGTAGATGGTGTCAGTCAGATGACTGTTCGCATTGGCCAGGTCGGTGCCGGTTGCATCGCGCCATAAACGGTAGAGCCCGAACAGGGTTCGAAAAGATGCCCCGTAGCTGGTGCCCTCCCTGCTGCCGCCGCCAGGAAGCGTCGCAAAATACTTTTCCAGCATCGGCAAGCGATCGTTCTGCAGATACGCCTTAAGCTTTGCATCGTTGTTGGCCAGCGCCCAGTACATGGTTGCCTGTACGAAGCTGTAGAAGTAATTATCGCCAGGATCATCGACGGCCCAAGGCTTGCGCGGAGTCAGACGCCCGCTCCAGCTGGCCTGATACGGGTTCCAGACATTGGAAACTGCCTGGTCGGCGTAGGATTTCCAGCGCGTTTTCTGGGCAGGGGTCAGCAGCGGGTCGCACCAATCATAGGTCAGCGCCAGAGCCATCAGCATCGGGCCGACATTCAGATAGGAATCATCGGCGATGTCCGGCAAGCGGCCCGATGCCATGGCAGCTTCGGCGGCACTGACCTGATTGTCGACGGTATCAACGGCAAGCTTTCCGTAGCGCGGCTGGCCCGTAAGCTTGTACATGTAGGCGGCATCGGTTGCGCTGAAGCCGTAACCCGGATCGCCGGCAACCGCGCGGTCGACAAACTCCCTGAAGCGCTGATACTGATCCGAATGTTTGTCCACATAGGACAGATCCAGATTGATCGCCGAATACGCAAATGCCGGCTGTGCCGCGAGCAAAAGCGCGAGCACCGCCATAATCGACATTAATCTGCGCACATGGGCCATCACAAATTCCATTGGGTGGCTTGAAGAAAACGCAATTCAATCCAGCACCAGCGATGCATCCATCATCTACGCTTGTGCACTGCGTTCCAAACATAATGCATCATCATCATGCTGGACGTGAACCAGTCGAGTTTCACGCTATTTCGATAGATTCGCCATTGCCAGCGCGCGGCCATCCATTTGTTGGCAGATACGGAGCCGCTGCGCACCATGTACCAGGCCAATGGTTCGGCATCGCCTACGCGAATCGCCACGCCGGCCCGGCGGACCATTTCCAGCCAAAATACATAATCCTCGTGACCCACTGCCTGGAATGGCGTGTAGCCAAGGCTACGGTGATACATGCCGGTGGAGTGCGCGATGCGGTTGCTCTTGAGCATGTCCTTGAACGACACGGATGCAGGCGGTCGCACGCGGGACAATAGCGCGCCGCTCTCGGTTACCCTGTCGTAAGTTGTATAGCTGACTCGCACGCCAGACTGGATCATCTGCTTGAGCTGCAGCTCAAGCTTGTGCGGGTCCCACCAGTCATCGCTATCCAGGAATGCAACATGGCTGCCGTTCGCCGCGGCCATGCCGACATTTCTTGCGGCTGCGACACCACCGTTGGTATCCAGCCGGATTGCCCTGACCCGATCATCGCCGACAGCATATTCCTCGATCAGCGCCCACGATCGATCGCTTGAACAGTCATCGACGGCAATCAACTCCAATGCCCGATGAGTTTGCTGCAAAACCGAAGCAATCGATTTCCGCAGGAACTTGTCTGCGTTGTAAACCGGCATGACGACACTGACAAGTTCTTCTCGCACGATTTTGCACTCTTCATGAATCACAGAAAATCGGAGTGATTGCGCTTCGCCAGTACGCGCTTTGCGGCATGCGGCTCAAATCATAGGGATCCGATCATGGACGAAAGCCGCTGCACCAGCATTTTCAGAAACACCTTGTATCGGGTGGGACGAACATTGGGAAATGGCCACGCAAGCAGCGACCGGGTGATGAACCGCAGTGATTCTGGCGACTGTTGCCGACGCGCGGCAAGTGCGGCACTGGCAAGAAGTCGGCTATCCACCATCCGCTTGAGGCGAAACCGCTCAAAGCCGGCGAAATCCTGCTGAATCTCCGCGGCGACCAGCTGTGCATGCATCAGTACGGAGCGCCAATCCCGCTGGGTCAAGCTCTCGTCATGCAATCGGTAAAATGTCGTTGGGGTCTCTACGGCGGCGAACACCAAATCTCTGGATAGTCGATAGAACAGCCACCAGTCTTCAGAAGATCTGAACATCGTGCTCCACGGATGCCGCAGCAATAATGAGCGTCTGGCCAACACCGTACTGGGAATCAGCGGGCATTCGAAAGCCAGCCTCTTTTTGACCCACTCGGGCGACTCGGCTCGGAAACTTTCTGAAACGCCGTCATCATCAAGCGAAGTCCAACCGCTGTAGACGAAATCGACGTTCGGATTCGCTCGTATCGCGGCCACTTGAAGCGACAACTTGTCAGGAGACCAATAATCGTCGGCATCGAGAAACGCTATCCAGTCACCAGAACTCGAAAGGATGCCGAGATTTCGTGCAGCGCTTGGCCCCTGATTGGCCTGGGTCATGCAGGTAACGGCACCGCCAAACGACTCCGCAATGGCCCGACTTGAATCCGTGGATCCATCATCGGCGACAATCACCTGGTGCGGTGGATAGCTCTGCTCCAACGCACTAGTGATGGCTTTGCGCAGATACCGCTCGCCGTTGAAGACCGGTATCACAACGCTTATCCGCAGGCTGTCCATGCATCCTCTTTGTCGTCGGATGACTATCGGCTTCCTGAAACTTCGCTTCGGCCAGGGGTTTTCCCCTATTCGCCAATACCGCCAAACCCGCGCCCCTGTAACCCGAATACTTGCTGCAAAGTGACGATCGAACAAGTCCCATCGACGATCAGCGATGTGAAGCCCGTAGGACGATTCTTCGACGCAACCGAGCCAGTAAACGCAGCACCTGATCAAGCAGCACCCGCACTGACCGCCTGCGGCATTCCAGGCTGCTTAGAAGGCGCTGTGTTGTAGTGAGCGACTCCTTGAATGCGCTCGCTCCACGCAGAAAATCGTAACAAGTCACCCCACGCCCGGCCAAATGCGCCATCAGTAAAAGGTTCGCTGCAGCCCCCGGGCTATGAATGGCGGCTTTTTCAACCAATTGGACGCCCTGCTGATACAAATCGAACTTGCCGCCGGTCACAAAGCCGTAGAGAACCACGCAAGGAGTCCCTTGGTACGACAGGCGCGCCAACACCGCCCGTCCGCTCCCCACCCATTCGCGCACAAGACAGCGATGGAACTCAGTGAAGCGTGGCGCGGAAAAACATCCCGGCCAGCCATCGGCTGTCCATCGATGCTGATGGACAAGGATCAGATCGTCGAAATAGCGTCCTGCATCGGCCTCGCTCGCAAACTCCAGCACCGCGCCGGAGCGCTCAACCTTGCGAATCTCCTGGCGGGCGCGTTTGCGGCTCTTGGACGACAATTGCGCCAGATAGGCTTCAAACCCCTGGCCGATGTCGGCCATCGGACAAGCGCCACGCGGCGCAATCTTCAGGCGTGCGCTGGCGGCGAATGCCTCCCGCCAGCGCAGCAGCGGCGAATCATCCGGCAAGTCCAGAAATTCCAGCTTGTCCCACTGCATGGCATCCACGGCAGCCCACGCAGCACGCGCGCAGGCGCCTTCTTCGCCTGGCAGATGCAGAAGATTCAGATAATCCGGGCAGGTCTCTTCGTACTCGGCCTCTCCGGTCGAGATAAATCGCAGGCAACGAGCAACATGTGCGGTGTCCAGGTACAGCGGCAGCGCGCCCACCAGTTGCCGACCGCGCCACAGGGTGACGATGCGCAAGCCACCTGCCCCGTAAACCGGCCCGTATATCTGCCACCAGCAGCGCAGCCAAACGAAATCGAGCGCAGGCGTTGCGGTCGGACTGGCCAGATACAGACAATCCCAGTCAGCCCTGATGGCATCCCACTCCGCCGCGTCTTCAATCATGCGGGCAGTGAGCGGCTCTTTGGCAGGCGCGTCACCTTCGCATGCTTCCGGATTCGGCGCGTACATCATTGCAGGAACAACCCGTCTGGCACTCCCGCATCCACCGACAGCGACCACAGCCGATACCCATGGTTGAAGAAAACCAGAAAGTCCAAGCGCCCGACTGCAGTGAATCCCGCCCTTCCAACACCACGGATCGAGGCTTCGTTGCGGGCATCCACGTCAATGATGAATTCAGCAACACCTTCACGACCAAGATGCTGACGGATGACAACCAGCAGGCCTGGATAAAGGCGGCGACCGCGATAGGCCGCCAAGGTATGGAAATGGTATAAAAACACCCGTCCGGGAGTGTCCTTCAGGCGTACGCCATGGATCGCGCGCTCCCGGTAAGTGACCCAGCCGAAACTCGCCGTGTACTCACCTTGCTGCACCCCGAAAAACTCGTCGCCGCGTGCGAATCGCGCTGCTGTCAGACCCGCCGGTTCGCCTGCCGCATGCATCGCCTCTTCGCTCCGCTCCAGCAGCTCGACGGAGCTATGCCGGTTCACCCTGAGCACGCTGAGCTCGGCCATGCCCAGGGCGTTCGCAGGCGCCGAAAAAACCACGAACTGCGCACGGCGGATCAGCCGCCAGCAGACCCCACGCACTACGCGGGCGAGCGAGGGGATCTTCACTCAAGGCCCCTCTAAACGCGCCGCCGCAGTCGGCGCCAGGCCGATCGACTCAGCCATCGGTGCGATGTGGTGGTGGCGGCAGCGCAAAGTCGCGGTACTCGTTCGGGTTGCCGCCCTTACCCGCCTCTGCCGCCTTGATGATGTTGTACGCCTCGCGCGCGGTTACGTAGTGCAGCACATGCTTCGTACCATCGTTGTAGACGCTTTCGAGATGCTGGTGCATCGCGTCCATTTCCTGGCCGAGCAGCGTATCCATGTCGCGCTCCTGGGTGCCGTGGGTGTGCACTTTGACAAACACCCATTCCGGCCGTCCGACAATATGGACACCGGTGCGTACCCAAGCGTCGACACGTTCAGGCGTGGGCGGGCAGGAGCGACGGACGTCCGCGTTTTCGATACGCGGAATCACGCCGAACTTGCGCTGGCGCCAATTCAAACCCAGCGGACCCTGGATGATCATCAGGTCCCCGCTGGCAGTACCACCGACACGTACGGCTTCACCGGTATCGTGCGACTTTGGCCGATCTGGATCGTCGGTCGCGTAGTAGATCGAATTGATGGTGCTGGTCTGCGTATCACTCGGCGCCGAGGGCAGCGTGAAGTCGGCGTAACAGCCCAGCTGGCGCAGCAGGATCAACTCGTTGTTGATACCGCACCAGCGGCCATCGGCACGCGAATTGTCCAGGCTCCAGTTGCCGTGGATGAAGCCGAAGCGCAGTTGACCGCTGACCGGATCACGCGAGAGTGCCCCATGCTTCTCGTGCAGCAGTTCGCAGAAATCGCGAATCGTGGTGCAGAAGTTTTGCTCGGTATCGTTGTCGTGATGCAAGTGGATTTCGATTTCCCCGAAACCTTCCGCACACAGCGCAGCGAGCTTGTCGAGGTGCTCCTGCAGATATTCCTCTTCGGGATAGAAGAAACTGTGTTGCGGGCGTCGGCCATCGGCATCGCGGTGACGACTGGCCATGCTGCGATAGTCGCGACACCAGCGATCCATCCGCTGACGCTGGGTCGCCAAATCCACCTTGCCCCACATCGGCTCGAAATGATCGACGAAGCAGAACATCACATGTACTGGCCCACCGGCTACGGCAGGACGTCGCCGCCGTAGATAGTTGCCAAGCCATATCTGCATGTTGCGCGCGCGGATGGCCTTGCCGACGGCTGTGGCGGCCAACAGGACAAGTACGAGAAGAACCAGCAGCGCGGCCACGAGATGGCTGGTCATCGGCAAATTCCCCTGTGAAACCCCTTGGCTTTCGCTATCGCCATACTCGCCTGACAACTATCGCGCTCGCCATGGCGGATGGTCGTCAGCATGATGCTATGCCGACAGCGCAAAAAATGTGAAACCGCTCGCCCGCCACTCGGGCAACAGCGCCGCGAGAATGTGTGCGGAGCGATCGCTATCGTCATGCATCAAAATGACATCGCCTGCGCGCGGCGGCCGCACGCGCAGCAGATCGATCAGGTCGGCAGGCGACTGGCGTTGATAATCCAGGCTGTCGTACGACCAGTACGACAAATTGCGCCGATGCCGCGCAAAATGCAGCATCAGCGCAAACGAAAACGCACCGCGCGGTGGCCGGAAGCGATGGCGCTCGATACCGTCGAATGAAGCAAGTATCTGATCCGTACGCTCAATTTCGGCCAGTTGTTTCGATAGCGGCAGTCCTTTGAAGACGGGATGGTTATACGAGTGATTGCCGAGTCGATGTCCCTCGGCAACGATGCGTTCCACCAGTTGTGGATAGCGTTCGGCCTCGCGACCAATCAGAAAGAAACTGGCCCGGGCATTCTGTTCGCGCAAAAGATCCAGCAGCACCGGCGTATGTTGCGGGTTGGGTCCATCATCGAAGGTGAGGTAAATCGTCTTGTCGCGAGTTTGCTCGCTGGTCAATACCACCGACCTTGGCAACCATCGCAGCAGAGACATCTTTTTTGGCCAGTAAATCATTCGAACGATCCGGTTAAAGGAGAAAGTGGGATGACTGACGACCGGCAAAGAAATGCTGGATGGAAAAATATTACCTTACCGTCATGGCGCCTGCGGATTGGTAACACTTGAAATCATTAAATGTCTTTAAAACGCAGGAATTACCGAATTCCGTAAATACTGGCATACCTCCTGGCCATGGTTTGAAATGAGCCTTGGTCGAGCACCCAGTCCCGGCCTGCCTGTCCCATGGCCTTGGCGCGTTCGCTATCGGCGAGCAAGGCAATGATGGCGTCTGCCAGCCCGGCCGGTTCGCGTTCGTTGACGAGATGGCCGTTCACACCTTCCCGGACGATTTCCGCATTGCCGCCCACCTTCGTCGCCACAATCGGCAACCCCGCCGCACAAGCCTCCAGCAAGGCAATGGAATAGCCTTCCGTGACGGAAGACATGACGAAAAGATCCAGCCCCGGCAGCAGTTCATGAATGTCGCTGCGATCACCAAGGAACAACACCTGGTCGGCGATACCTTCAGCAGCGGCCAGTTCCGTTAATTCGCCCTTCAAGGGTCCGTCGCCGATGAGCACCAGCGCACTCTCCGGCAGCTGTTCCTGTACCCGGTGAAAAGCTCGAATCAGCGTCGCGTGATCCTTCGCCCAGGTGAGGCGACCGACGAAGCCCAACACGCGGGTGCCTGAGGGCAATCCCAAAACAGAGCGAAGGCGTTGTCTTGCCTCTCCGGATGTCGGCTGGAACGTGTCCACGCGGATGCCATTGGGGACGGCAACGACTTTCTTCGAAGGTATATCCGGACGCTGGGCAAACTCATGCTGTGCGATCTCGCACACCGTTGCGACGACATCCGTGAAGGCCATCGACTTGCCATAAAGCCATTCAAGCCGATTGTCCCGCCACGAACGACTTCGCGAGTCACGTTGAGCGACAGCGCGCGTTACGCCCATGCCGTGACGTGTGTTGACGACGCGCCGTAGCGGTAGGCCGCGCGATGCCAGCACAGCGTAGTAATGCGAAATCGCATTATGTGTATGCAGGATCTCGGTAGCGTGACTACGCATGAATTTTCGCGCGCGCAGGATCGCACGAATATCCAGGCCACGACGCTTGTCGCAGCTCACCACGGGAACCCCAAGCTCGATAAGTTCTGGGGCCTGGGAGCCGACTTCGAATAGACAGATCACCTGGCATCGGTAGCCCGCTTCCTTCTGCGCCCTGATGAGGTCAATGACCACGCGCTCCAGGCCACCTCGATTCAGAGTCTCGACAAAATGCGTGATGTTCACGCTACCCATGGATTGGCGACGGGTGAACTCGGCAGACATTCAAATATCCCTACTCGCGCGCTTCCCGGCCCAGATCAGCAACATCGTAAGCAGCGGCAAACGTCCTTCCGCGAAACGTCGATGCAGACCTTGCAGGTGCTCGATGTCGCCGCGAGTCCAGCACCCGAGCGCAAAAGTCAGCAGCAGATAGGCCAACGAAAGCACCGTGCCACCGACCAGCAGGGTCGGCAATGGCGCCCATAGGCCTCGAAAAGGCAGTGCGGCGACAGCCGCCAGCAGCGCCGCCAGAATAATCCGTGAAAGCCGCGACCAGTCCGGGTGCAGCCCACTGACTCGCATGGCCATGACGGTCATCGCACTGACGGTAAAGATGTTGGCGCTGACGCAGGCAACCACCGCACCCGCAAGCCCGTAGTGAAAAGTCAGCACATAGTCGAGCAGAAACTTGAGGGCACCGTTGATTACCACCAGGATCAGGATATTGCGTTGCTGGTCAGCGCTGACCAGCAGACTGGATGCGCCCTGACCCACCGTGCCCAGTGCACTGCCAAACAGGCAAACGGCAAGCACCGGGGCAGCTGGGGCATAGGAAGGGCCATACAAAAGCGCGATCACGGCTGCGGCGAATACGCCACCAAAAGCCACCAGGGGAGCGGCGAGCAACGCCAGGTAGGACGTCGCGGCGACAAAACGTCGCCCCGCCATCGACATGCTCCGACTCAAGGCGTTTGCCATCATAGGCAGCAACAACGCGCCGAGTACTCCAGGCAAAAGCAGGCTCGCACCCGTGGCAAGCTGAAACGCGACCTTGAATTGCCCGGCTGCCGCGGGTGAGGCGAACAAGTTGAGGAACAGCACTTCGACGTCGCTCGCGGCTACGAAGCCCACCGTGATCGTCACCGCAACAAGGCGCATATGACGGACGAGCCGTCGGCGCAACTCGGGCGGCAGCTGCGTACCGATGTCGGAAGGCGGCACCAGACGCATGGCCTGGCGATGCGATACCAGGTAAAACACCGCGCTGGAAATCGCGAAAACCACCAGAAAACCGCCCGCCGGCGCATGCACCAACCACGCAATGATCACCATCGCCAGGTTCAACGGCGTCGCAATCAGGGAAACGGTTGCCGTGGCGCGGAAGTTCTCGAAGCCCTTCGCGAGCGAGATATTGAACATGTACGGCGCACGCAGGCTTATGGTTACTACCAGCAATCCAAAAAGCACCAGGTGATCAAACCCCGGCGCCAACCGATTGCCAGCGAACACGGACAACAGCGCGGCCACTCCCAGGACCACGGTCAGGCATATGCGCTGCGTTCGACGCAAAAAAACGAGCAGCGGCTGGATCAGCTCCTCCCTGCCACTACCGCGCAATTCGGCGACAAACTTGATGACCGCGCTGGTGGTGCCGGCGTTGGTCATGGTTACGCCCACCGACACCAGCCAGATAATCAGGCTGTAGCTGCCGAAATTCTGCGGGCCAAGATGACGGGCGATGAGAATCGACGTGAGCAGCCCGAGCACGTACTCGGTATAAATTCCGACAGAGGAAAACAGCGTGTTGCGAATGGCGCTCGAACGCGAATTCATTGGTAGACCAACAGGATTCGGACAACCACATAGAGCACGACCACGGCCACCGCCGCGCCGGTCGCCAGTCCAAGCGAATCGCGCCCCAGGTCAACCCCGGGTAACGACGGAAACCGTCGGCGCGCATTGGTGTAGGCGGCGACCACCAGGGCAGCGAGCAGGTACAGCACGATCGCGTAGCTTCGACTGAGAAAGAATGCAGCGCCCAAGCAGCCACTCAGCGAGAGCAGCAGGGTCATCGCAATCGCCCGTTCGTCGGCCCAGGCAGCGACTGCTTGCGCGTCCGCCAGCACGGGCTTGTGGCGCAGGACGGTCAAGGTCATCCAGAAGCAATAGCTGACGAACGCGAGCCACAGGATAAAACCCACAAACCCGGTTTCAGCCAATACGAGCACAAAGGAGTTGTGTGCGGTGAGGTTGTTATAGTCCGTGAAATTTCCCGCACCCACGCCGAACAGCGGATGGGAAATGAACATCTGAAAACCTTCATACCAGGCATCCACTCGACCACTTGCGGACTCTTCGCCAGGACTCAGGTCCTGCAGTCGTGAAGGCAGCACGACCAGCATTGCGCCCAAGGCAGCGCCCCCAAGCAAGGCGGCCGCGACGAGTCCGCGGCGACGCCAGATGTAAACACCCAGGATCAGCGCTACCGCTAACATCGCGCCGCGTGAATCGGTCAGGTAGATGCCGTAAAGCAGCAGCGCAGCCAGTGCGAGCCAGAACAGTCGCCTGATGCCAAACCAGCCGCCGCCACCACTCAGATAGACGGCCATCGGCAGCGTGAGTACGAACAGCAGACCCAGGTCATTGGGGTCATTGAAGATCCCCACATACTGGATGCGTCCATCCTGGATCAGCGGAACCCCGGTCCACCCGATGCCGGTCTGCGCCTGCTCGACGCCGTGTACCGCCAGCACCGCTGCACACAGTACGAAGACTGCCATCACGATATTGATGCGTTTAATGGTGGTGGTGGCGTTGGCCAGCAAGACGAACGCGGCCACTACCGGTCCGAATTCGGTCAATTGCGCAACGGTGCCACCCATCCACCCGTTCATGACTTCGGAAAACATCATCACGATGAGGAATGCCGGCAAAAGCAGGTACTGCGGCGCAGCGAAGTTTTTCTTGCCCGAGAACAGCCAGCAAAGCGTCGCAATAATCAGCACAACCGGCAGCAACGGCAGATGGGCCGGAACCAGCGCCGGATATTCCTGTGGCCGGATCAGCACCAGCACCAGATACAAGATGATGAATGAAAACATCGAATCCGCCGGAAGGCTTGATAAGTCGCTGGATCTAACCGTTGCGCAGGCGTTTCCCGTACGCGAAGACTTCCGGCAGCGCCGTCATGGCGGCGAACCAGGCAAGGTCCATTTCGCGTTCGACATGCAGGCGACGCAGTGCATGGTGGGGGATGGAGGGCAGCCGGTTCACACCCGTCAGATAGTTGCAGGCCATGCGGAAACCGGCCTCTTTTGCGGCCGCGATCACCTGGTCGTCGTAGGCGTCAGGACCGCCTACCGGATAGGAAATAACTTCTGCGGCAACCCCGAGTTCGCGCTCCAGCGACCGCTTTGACTCCTGTATCTCCGTCACCATTTCGGCCGGCAGGAGCTTGGCAAGAATGCGATGAGATACGCCGTGCGAGCCAATCTCCATGCCCGCGGCCTGCATTTCCCGCAGCTGATCCCAGGTCATCGGACGGCATTGTGCATGCATCCGCGGCAGCGGCAGGCCCCAAGCCTGCTCCAGACCGGAAATGATCGTTGTCTGCGTCGAAGCATCCAGCCCCTTGAGTCCAAACAGCAGCTCCTCGGCCAGTTGGCGGCGCCCCGCAAGCGTATCGGGCAAAGCTTGATCGATGCCCAGTTCAGCCACCTGCAAGTGCTCTGCGGTGGTCAGGCAGAGCGCATGCACCAGCCAGTCGTAAGCGTATGGGGTGCCGCTGTCGATGTGACCGGTCGACACGAAAAAGGTCGCCGGCATGCCCAGCTCATGCAAAATTGGAAACGCCACACTGTAGTTATCCTCGTAGCCGTCATCGAGGGTCACGATAAGTGGCTGCGCGGGTAATGGACGCCCAGTATCCATCGCGTCGATCAGGTCATGAAAACTCATCGGGTCGTAATGCTGGCGCACCAGCAGCATTTGCTCGCGAAATTGCTTCGCGGAAGCGCTGATCAGGTTCAGGTCGAAGTCGAAGGCATCGGTGTCGTCCACGTCACACACCCGGTGATACGCCAGGATGCGCAGATCCCTGCGCAGCACCCGGCGCAACGAGGTCAGGCTCGGCAACACGCCGATCGCGCCGCAAAAACTGGCTAGCCGCTGTCGCGTGCCAGGCTTGCGCACGCTCCCTTCCAGGTTGCCAGTAGCGCTCACTCTAGTCATGGCAATGCTCCATGCATCCAGTTGCGTCAATGCGACAAGCGATTACCGCAGCAGCAACCCGCGGCAAGGGCATGCAATGGCCTGAACGCAGCCCGCGACCTCGCCATGGCGCTGCAAGGAACCTCGCCTCGCGCAGGTAGCCTGGCCTTATCGAGTTCATGCGTTACCCCCTGTCCCCGGAAGCCCCTTGATGAAGCGGAAACGCCTCCGCAGATTACTGCACTTTGTCACCCTGTCATAGATTGCCGCAAACGTTAAATAGGCAGCCCTCGGGCCTATCCGAACTGAATATCGGCGTGCCTATACTATCCCCCGTGGAATGGGGTCATGGAGACTCTTGCGAACGCCCACCCGCGTTGCGTATTCGTGCTGCCCTTGCTCAGGAAAGCACTCTGTCGACGGGTTGGCTGGCGTCTTTCGTCGTTGCCGGGGGGGCCTGTGCCAGAGGGATATAGCGTCGTCTATTTCGGCAATGACTGGTATGCGGAAAACCGCACCAGCAGCCATCACGTGGCTATGCGTTTGGCCTCGACGATGCCGGTGCTTTACATCGACTCGCCGGGGATGCGTGCGCCACAGGCCAGCGGACGCGATTTCCGGCGCGCCTTCCGTAAAATCAGAGCGGCATTACGTCCACCGACGCTTGTCAGCCATAACCTCTGGCATTGCACGGTGCCGCATTTGCCGTTTCGCCGGATACCGGGCGTCGAGTCGCTCAACCGTGCTTTCAGCCAATGGGCCGTACGGCGCGGCATGCGTATGCTGGGTACCGCGAAGCACCTTTCCTGGTTTGTGGTGCCGCACCCGGGCTTTCTTGCCCAACGGCTCGGGGAGCAGCTTTGCATCTACTACTGCATTGACGACTATTCCGCGCACCCGGGCGTGGACACCGCACTGATCGCCGAGCGCGACCGGGATCTCACCCAGCGCGCCGATCTGGTGTTCGTCGCGCCGCCAGCGCTGCTCGAAGGCAAGCGAGCCATAAATCCGAGTACATGGTATTCGCCGCATGGTGTCGACGTGGCGTTGTTTGCCCGCACGATGGACCCGGCAACCGAGATACCCGCCGCTGCACGCGATTTACCGCGTCCCGTGGTGGGCTACTTCGGCTCGATTCATGAGTGGATTGATATCGACCTCATCGAATGGCTTGCGCGCGAGCGTCCGCAATGGACGTTCCTGCTCGTTGGTTATGCTGCTATCGATGTATCCAAGCTCCGTGCGCTCGCCAACGTAAAGCTTGTTGGTGCGCAACCGTATGCAGATTTACCCGCCTGGGCCAAGGCCTTCGATGTGGCCATCATTCCCTATCGGCTCAATCGCCAGGTCGAGAACGCGAACCCGCTCAAGCTGCGCGAATACCTGGCGACCGGCAAGCCGATCGTCAGCGTGAGCAATCCGGAGATAGATAAATTTTCGCGCTGGGTGCGCATTGCCAAGGGCCGCGAAGCATTTCTCGCCGAGCTTGAGAACGCCTTGCGCGAGGACTCTCCGCAAGCCGCAGCCGAGCGCATGGCAGCGGTGGCCGATCAGACATGGGACCGTCGGGTCATCGAGGTTCTCAAGCAGGTAACATCGACGCTGGCACTGCGTCGGCCATGATTTGCCAGACCACAAGGGGATCAGGATGAATGCCGCAGTCCCAAGGAAATTGCGCATTGCGATCATCGGCGCGGGGTATGTCGCGCGCTATCACATTGCGGCATTGCGTCGGCTCGATTTCGTCGAAATTGTGGGCATCTGCGATCTCGATGGTGATGCCGCGCGTTCGCTTGCCGCTGCCTTTGATATTGATTTCGTCGCGACGAATCTGATCGAGCTGGGCGCGCGGCAGCCGGATGCGATGTATGTGCTCACGCCGCCATCGAGCCATTGCAGGCTGGCCTTGCGCGCGCTCGACATGGGCTGTCACGTTTTCGTCGAGAAGCCGATGGCCGAATCGGTCGTCGAATGCGAAGCCATGATCGACCGCGCGCGTGAAATGGGCCTCGTGCTTTCGGTCGATCACTCCGACCATTTCGATCCCGTCGTCATGCGGGCGCTACAGCTGGTGCAATCGGGCGCGTACGGCGAGGTCATCGCCGTCGATGTGTTGCGCAGTTCGGACTATCCACCCTATGCGGGAGGTCCTCTGCCTGGCATGGTCAGCCAGGGCTCCTATCCGTTTCGCGATCTCGGCGTGCACGGCCTGTACGTGCTGGAATCGTTTCTCGGGCCGATCGAACATCTCGACGTCAGGTACCGATCCACCGGCAAGCTGCCAAACCTGAAATTCGACGAATGGCATGCCAGTGCCGAATGCGCGCGCGGCACGGGACGCCTGCTGCTGTCGTGGAATGTGCGACCCATGCAGAACCGCCTGATCGTGCACTGCACTCACGGCGTCATCGAAGCCGACCGCTTCCTGCAGATTTGCCACGTGCGGCGCGTGCTGCCTGGTCCGAAATTCATCGGCATCGTGATAACCGCGTTCGCGACGGCCGTATGCGACGTCTTTCGCGTGCCGTGGAATGTGTTGCGCTTTGCGACCGGCCGGCTCAGACCGTCCCCGGGAATCCAGCGAGGTGCTCAGGAGTTCGCGCGGGCGCTGCATGAGGGGTGCCAACCGCCAGTAAGCGCCGAGGAGGGCAAGCGGCCGATCGAGCTGATGGCAGCGGTTTGCGCGCAAGCGGATGCGGAGCGGACGCGCGAACTCGACGAACGCATTACAGCGCTGAAACCAGTGGATGCGCTGGTAACCGGCGCAGCGGGATTTCTCGGTCGCGCCCTGGTGGCGGCGCTGCGCGCCCGAGGTCAGCGGGTGCGTGTTCTGGTGCGGCGCCCCAACGCGGGCTTCGACCATGCCCAGGATCTGCAGGTCGTCGTCGGCGATCTTGGCGACCCGCGTATCGTCGAGCATGCCGTCGACGGCGCGCGTATCGTCTACCACGTCGGCGCGGCAATGCGCGGCGGCCCCCGTGATTTCGAGGCGGGCACTACCTGGGGTACGCGCAATGTTGTTGGCGCCTGTTTGAAATATCACACGCAGCGGTTGGTCTACGTCAGCTCGCTCAGCGTGCTCGATCATGCCGGCCGCGATCCGGCAGTGGCAATTACCGAGACGTCACGCTTCGAGCCCTATCCCGAGAAGCGAGGCGCCTACACCCAGACCAAGCTGGCCGCAGAAGCGATGGTGTCCGATGCGATACGCGACCACGCGCTGCCTGCCGTGATCGTGCGCCCGGGCCAGATCATGGGGCCAGGTGCGGAACGGGTGACCCCGAATGGCACATTGGCGATTGCCGGCCGCTGGATCGCCGTTGGCCCCGCATCGCAAACCCTGCCGCTGGTATACGTCGACGATGTTGTCGATGCCCTGCTGCTGGCAGCGGAAACGCCTGCAGCAACCGGTCAAATCATCAACCTCGTCGACCCGCAGACGATCACCCAGGGAGACTATCTGGAGCGCGTCAGGCACAAGCTGGGAAGCGAACTGCGGCTGATGCGATTGCCCACCGGTATCTTCATGCTGCTCGCCTTCGGCGTGGAGCTGCTGGGAAAGCTGCTCCGACGCAGTGTGCCGCTGACGCGCTATCGGGTGCGCTCCCTGCGGCCACTGGCCAACTTCGACATCAGTGCGGCGCGCAGCAAGCTCGGTTGGGAACCCCGCATCGGATTGCGCCGGGGTCTCGACACGATGTTTGCGGGCACGCCGGTCGACGCGGCGACAGCGCCGCAGGATGCCGATACGTGACGGTGCCATGCGCCTGCTGATCGTCACCTCGCAATTTCCGATCGCGGGTGAACCTACGCGCGGGCGGCCGATCGTGCAGACCGTGCGAGAACTCGCGCGTTTGGCGACGGTCAAGATCATCAGCCCGATTGCGGTCTATCCGCGCTGGGCGCAGCCGGGCAGCTATGTCGCGCACGCACCTGGTGCGGTGGACGGGCTGGACTTCGATGTCGACTATCTGCCCTACGCCGCACTGCCCGGCGTTACCCGCCCGCTCAACGGCTGGCTGTGTGGGCGCGCGATCCGTACACCGATGGCCCGCTTCAAGCCAGATGTGGTACTCGCTTACTGGCTCTACCCCGATGCCTATGGCGCCATGCTCGCCGCACGCAGCGCGGGACTGCCGCTGGTCGCCGGCGCACGCGGTTCGGACATCCGGGTGCGCGATGCCATCAGCAAATACTTGACGGGCAAGGTCGTGCGCCGTGCCCATCGGCTGCTGATGGTCAGCGAGGATCTGGGGCGACTGGCCGTGCAGAATTATGGCGCAGACGCCTCGCGTGTAAGCGTCATTCCCAACGGATGCGATTCGGCTACTTTTCACCTCGGCGACCGTGCGGCGGCGCGCCACAGTCTTGGTGTATCGCCGGATGCCGAAGTGATTCTGTATGTCGGCAGACTGGTGCCCGAAAAAGGTCTGCGCGAGCTGCTCGAAGCCATGCAGCTACTCGCTGCGAAGAGGCCGCATATGCAACTGGCGATGATCGGCAGTGGCCCCATGCAGGATGAGCTTCGCTCACAAACTGCAGGAGATAGTCGCGTGCGGCTGACCGGCGCACTATCACCGGAAGCAGTCGCGCAATGGATGGTCGCGGCGAACGTGATCGCCCTTCCGAGCTATTCGGAAGGCCATCCGAACGTCCTGGTCGAGGCGCTCGCGTGCGGCCGGCCGGTAGTAGCCACCGCAGTTGGCGGCATCCCGGAAGTCGTCGATGCAGCATGCGGTGTATTGATACCTTCGCGCGACAGCGCGGCGCTGGCAGCAGGGCTCACGCAAGTCCTGGACCGTGATTGGGACGAAGCCGCATTGTCACGCCGCTTTTCCCGCTCCTGGAGCAGCGTGGCGCAAGAAACCTTGCAAAAATGCGTGGAAGCGCTGGCGGAATCGAACAGCGGCCAATAAGCACTCATCCTCTGCTGGCCCGGTTGCCAACGAAGCAAGCTTGCCTAGCGATCACCGCCGAAACCCAGGATGCGACGCAGACGCGTACCCAATGTAGCGGGCTTCGCCCCTGAAGCAGTTTCCGGTTCGGGCAGATCCAGCGCCAACGAGGCCAGCGTGCTGGTGGCGACACCAAAAAGATTCAACCGCACACCGGTCTCGCGTTGCACGCGTAACGCAAATTCCACCGCCAGCAGCGAATGCCCGCCGATGTCGAAGAAATTATCGCTGTCACGAACATCTTGCACGCCAATCAATTCACACCAGATCGCCGCCAGGTAGGCCCGCCGCGGATCGACACTGGCTGATGGGGCCACCGGCTCCATGGTTTGCGGCGAGATGTTCCGAGCCGCCACCGCACGCGCTGCGTTGATGGTGGCGGCCGGCAGCGGGAGCGCCTTGCGGTCAATCTTTCCGTTCGGGGTCTTCGGCAACGAATCAAGCAGCTCGATATGTTGCGGCAACATGTAACCGGGCAATCGCTCGCGCAGCCTTTCGCGCAGGCGCGCACTCAGGGTGGGGTCATCACCGGCAACGGCTGCATACAACACCAGACGCAAGTCATTTTCGCCGAAGTGATGCGCCACCACGACGCATTCGCGCACGGCGTGATCGGTACTCGCCGCCGCCTCGATATCGCCCGGCTCAATACGGTAGCCACGAATCTTTATCTGGTGATCGGCACGCCCATGGAAATACAGTTCGCCATCACGCCAACTGCCGACGTCGCCGGTTTGGTACATCCGCGCTGCGCCGCCAACAAATGGGTCGGTAACGAAGCGCTCAGCAGCCAATTCGGGCTGGAACAGATAGCCGTCTGCAACACCATCACCGCCGATGAAGATCTCGCCCAACACGCCGGGTGGCACTGGTCGGCCGCGCGGATCGAGCACGTAGATAAGAGTGTTGGCGATGGGCCGCCCCAGCGGTATGACATCCATGTCCGGGCGAACGCGCATCACCGTGGACCAGATTGTGGTCTCGGTTGGCCCGTACAGATTCCAGAACTCGCGACAACATCCCGACATCGTGCGGGCCAGCACCAACGGCAACGCTTCGCCACCGACGAACAACCGCAGCCCGCGGATCACCTCTTCACGACCCATATCCTGCAGCAGCTTGAGCAGTGATGGCGTGGTCTGCAGCACATTGCATTCACTGCGCTCGATCAGTTCGCACAGCGCCTGTGGATCGTGATTTTCGATCTCGGTGGCAATCACCAGACGGCCGCCGGCGATCAGCGGCAGATACAGTTCCAGCCCCGCGATGTCGAATGACAGCGTGGTCACGGCGCACAGCACATCGTCAGCGTCGAAACCGGGCTCGACGCGCATGCTCAGCAGGAAGTTCACCAGGTTGCGATGCAGGATGCGCACGCCCTTGGGCTTGCCCGTAGAGCCTGAGGTGAACAACACATAGGCCAAGTCATCACCACGCACTTCGGGCAGTGGCGACGTACTCGCGGGCTCGGCGACCAGCTCACCGACAGTCAGCAACTCGCGACCTGATGAAACGGTGGCATCAATCAGGTCCGGCTGAGTCACCAGGATATGACGCAAGCGGGCGTGTTCAGCCATGTACTGTAAACGCTCGACCGGGAACTCCGGATCGAGCGGAGCATAGGCAGCACCGCTGCGCAGCACGCCGACAACCGCGACCAGCATGTCCAGGCTGCGCGGCATGCTCACGCCGACCATGTCACCACGGCCAATGCCGCGGCGGCCCAGCGCCTGTGCCAGCGCGCGTGTGGCACGTTCGAGCCCGGCATAGTCGACGCGCTGCCCCTGGCACTCGGCAGCGATGCGCTGCGGCGTGTTGCGCATCTGCGCCTCAAGCAATGCCGGCAGCCCTTGCTTGCGGTCATAGTCGACGGCTGTTGCGTTCCAGTCCTGCAGTACCTTCTTGCGCTCCAGCGCATCCATCAATTCAAAATTGCCGATCGGGGTATCCGGAGACGCCGCGGCCTGGCGCAGTATTTCACGCAGATAGCCGGCCCAACGCTCGGTGGTGGACGCTTCGAACAGATCGCTGTTGTAGTGCAGCAGCAGATCGAGGGCGCCGTCGCGTTCGTTGAAGTGAAAAGCCATATCCCAATTGATATGGGTCTTGGCAAGATCACATTGACGGTGTTCGACGCCGTCGAACGCGATTTCAGCTGACACGGGGTTGAGGTTGAAGATCACATCAATGAGCAGCAGGCGTCCAGTATTACGCGGCAACTTCAACGCATTGACGATACGCCCCAATGAAACATGTTGGTGATCACCGGCGTCCAGCAGACTGCCCTGCACGCGCTTGACCATGGTTGCAAAGGGATCATTCGCGCTTACCGATACGCGCAACGGCAGGGTGTTGTCGCTGTCGCCCATGGTCTGCTGGTATTTGCTGACCGCCTGGCCGGCGAACGGAATGCCACATACCAGATCATCCTGACCGGTCAGCCGATGCATCAAAATATAGAAGCCACTCAGCAGCAGACCGAACAACGTGACGCGCCGTGCACGTGCCGTCTCGCGCAGATCCCGGGTCAGCGACGCATCAAGGCGCAACGCTGTGGTCGCGCCTGAAAAAGTAAGCGCATTGCCGCGCGGATGATCGGTCGGCAGGCGCAGGGGGTCGGGGATGGTTTGATATTGCTGCAGCCACCAGGTCAGCGACGCGGCGCCTTCAGTGCCATCACGACGCGCATGCTCGTCCAGCACGAAGCGGCGCCACGAGTCGACTGCAGGCAGAACCGGCTCGACGCCGGTTCGCAGCGCGTTGTAGCAGATCGCGAGCTCCCCGCTGAACACGCCCCATGCCCAGCCATCCATGACCATGTGATGCCCCGTGATCAGCAAAGCGTGGTGGTCGACCGCAAGTTTCAGTAGATGGATACGCATGAACGGCGGTGCGGCCAGATCGAAGGGACGGGATGCTTCCTCTGCGATGAAATGGGCATAAGCGGCATCCGGATCAGATGTCGTCGACAGATCAAGTATCTGCAGACGTATCTGGCTTGGGGGCTCCCAGGCCTGCCCGCTACCGTCTTCGGTAAAGCGCATGGCCAGCACGTCGTGCCGCTGGACGACCGCATCGACGGCACGCTGTAGCGCGCCGACATCGAGCACTCCGCGAAACTCCAGGCTGGTCGACTCGTTGAAAGCCGCCGCGGCCTCATCGCTGTAATGCGTTCCCAGCCATTTTTCCAGCTGAGCCTCGGACAGCGGCACTGTGCCAGGCAAATCCTCGTCACTGGCGGACAGCGCGACCACGTCCAGCGCCTTCGCCAGCGTGGCATCGACGAGGGCGACAGCTTCGGCTGAACGCTCCACCGCATCACGCGGCGTGAGTATGCCCGCATCCATCAAGGTGTCGACGGCCGCCGTGACAGCCGCAACGATACGCACCACTTCGGCCTCGCCATGCGCTACCGAAAGGAAGCAGTTGAACTGCTCGTAGACGTGCAGGCCTTCGTAACGCAAGCGGTACCAGAACAGGCCCGCGCAGGGTTGATCTTCGTCGACCCGGATGCGCCACAGCGAGCTGTAACCAAGCGCGATGAGCGGCGCGCGACGCGCCTTGAACATTGCATTCAACTGCTCGATCAGGCCCGCGGTTCGCGCGTTGAGCCCAGCCTGAAGCGCAGGCCCCTGCTGCTTGACGTAGGTCAGCGCAGCGCGTGCGGCAGCGAGCGCCAGCGGGTGACGCACGAACGTGCCAGCGAAATAAGTGACGCCGGCCTCGGGGTAGCTGTCGTCGCCAAATTGCCAGTGGCCGCCGTCCAGCGCATCCATCCAGTGCGCGCCGCCGGCAATGGCGGCAAACGGCAGGCCACCGCCGATGATCTTGCCGTAGGTGGCGATGTCGGCACGCACGCCGTAGTACTCCTGCGCACCGCCCGGCGCCATGCGGAAACCGGTGATCACCTCGTCGAAGATCAGCGCGCAACCGCCGGCATCACACAGCGTCCGCAACTCCTTCACGAATGCGCGCGGCTGCGGCGTCGGATGGCGGCTTTGCACCGGCTCGATCATCACCGCGGCCAGCTCATGCGCGCGTTCGCGGATGATGCGCAGTGCTTCGTCGCTGCCGTAGTCGAGTACCAGCACGTTTTCCACCGCATTGGCGAGAATGCCTGGTGCGGCCGCGATCGAGCGCAACGTGCGCGTGCCACGCACGATCACTTCGTCGAAGATGCCGTGGTAGGAGTCTTTGAAGATGACGATCGTCTTGCGGCCAGTCACGGTGCGGGCGATGCGCATCGCGCCCATCACCGCCTCGGAGCCGGTATTGCAGAAAGCCACCCGCGGCAGGCCGGTCATGTCGCTAATCAACTGCGCCACCTCGGCGGTAAGCGGATGCTGCGGACCGATCTCGATGCCGGCATCGATCTGCTCATGCAGCGCCGCCGTGACGTAGTCCGGCTGGTAGCCGAGGAAATTCACGCCGAAGCCGTTCAGCACGTCAATGTATTCATGGCCGTCCAGATCCCACAGCCGTGCACCACTGGAGCGCTCGACGACGATCGGGTAAGTCAGTTCCTTCCATAGCGGATTGAAGCCGGTCACCACGCGCGGATCCGCCATCAAGGCACGGTGCTGCTGGCTGAATGCTTTCGACTTGGCCGTGCGCGCACCATAGGCACGACTGAAATCGTCTACCCAGTTACCCTGCGCGGCGGTCAGTTCGACCAGACGGCGGCTCACGATGCGGGCGGAGGCACCGAACGGACGCTGCTTGAGGTCGGCAGGTGCCGCATCGTCGCCAGCTGCTTCCGCTGCGGGTGCAGCGACAGGCATGGGCACGGCAATAGCAGACACGGGCGCCTGGCCAGCCAGTGCGCGCAGCAACTCGGTCTGCTGATTCACCAAGGCCATCTGGCTCTGGATCAACTGGGCCAATGCCGACTGATCCACTCCCGCACTCATTGCCGTGGGCGCCGCTGGCGTCACCGATGCTGTCGCGACCATCGCGGCCGGAGCGGCTTCTGCGGGGAGCGTCTCGTCGAGCAGCGCAGCCAGCCTGGAGACGCTGTCCAGATCCTCCATCAAGCGACGGAACTTGAGCTTGACTCCGTAGCGCCGTTCGATCTCCAGCGTAGCCTGGGTCAACGCCAGCGAGTCGAGGCCCAGGGTGAGGAAACTCTCGGTGTCGTGTTCGGGCGTGATGGACTCGCCGCTCAGGTTCTCGAACAACTCGCGTAGTTGGCAGGCCAGGCGCGATTTGCGCGGTGGCGCAACGACGGTCGGTGGCGGGACCGCAGATGACATCAATCCTTCGGGCATGATCGCTCTCTCCTGCGCGATGTGCGGCGGCTTCGACGCACTGGCCATGGCGGGCTCCACCCAATAGCGCTCGCCGCGGAATGGATAACCTGGCAATGGCACACGTCGCCGCTCCTGGCCTGCATAGAAGGCCGACCAGTTCGGCTGCACACCTGAGCAGCAGCAATCACCCAGTGCCCGCTGCACTTGTTCGGCTGCATCGCCCGGTTGTCCGGCCGCGCCCAGCGAGGCCACCGCACGCCCCTGTCCATCGAGCATGGCACGCGCCAGACCGGTCAGCGCCTGTGACGGGCCGACTTCAAGAAACAGTGATCGGCCCAACGCCAGCACATGCTGCATGGCGTCGGCGAAACGCACCGGCTGGCGTAACTGACGACACCAGTACTCGACTGAGGTGGCCTCATCCGGCGTAATCGGCGCGCCGCTCACGCAGGAGTAAAACGCCCGTTGCGGCGCCTGCATGTGCACGCCATCGAATGCACGGCGAAAGATCGGCAGCGCCGCATCCATCGATGCCGAGTGAAACGCATGGCTCACATGCAGCCGGGTCGATGCAATGTCATCCCCAGCGAGCATCTCGGCGAACGCATCGATCGCGGCGATGGTGCCACTGACGACGGTCAGCACTGGTGTGTTGCGTCCGGCGATTTCAATACCAGGCAGCAGTCTCGGCGTCAGTTCATCCGCCCCCATACGCACGGCCAGCATGGCGCCCGGCGGCTGCGCAAACATCGCCGCGCCCCGCGCGACGACCAGCGCCATCGCATCCTCGAGGCTGAAGACGCCCGCACGGCAGGCCGCCACGTATTCGCCGATGCTGTGCCCGATCATCGCCACCGGCACACAGCCCCAGGACTCCCATAGCTCGGCCAGTGAATATTCGACGGCAAACAGCGCCGGCTGGGTATAGCGCGTTTCCGCCAGGGTGGCGTCGGCGTCTCGTGCCGTGCTCGTGCCGGGCAGGATCAATGCGCTCAGATCGCGCCCCAGATGCGCCGATGCCAAGGTGCAACAGCGCTCGAACGCATCGCGAAATAACGGCTCGCCATCGACCAGCGCGCCCGCCATGTTGATGTGTTGCGAACCCTGCCCCGGGAACAGGAAGACCATGTGCGGCGGCGTAGCTTCCGTGGTCCGCGCAGGCATGTTCACCAGCCGCGCGCAGGCATCGGCGATGTTGCTGGCGACCACGAACCCGCGCACCGGAAGCGGCTTGCGACCAAGCGCCAGCGTGTAGCCGATATCCGGTAAATCGGCCGTGCTGTGTTCGGCCAGAGCCACCGCGAGGTCGGCAGCTCGTCGTTGCAATGCCTGCTCGTCGCGCGCCGAAAGCAGTAACAGACTTACTCGCCTCCCCGACGCCGCCGCCGCAGGCAACGGAGCTTCCTCGAGGATGACATGGGCATTGGTGCCCCCCACGCCGAATGAGCTGACACCAGCGCGCCGTGGCTGATCGCCACGCGGCCACTCGATCATCCGGGCCGCCACCTTGAACGGGCTCGCCGCGAAATCGATTTCCGGATTCGGCGCACGGTAATGCAGCGTCGCGGGAATTTTTTCGTGATGCAACGTCAACGTGGCCTTCAGCAGTCCGGCCACGCCACTGGCGGCAGCCATATGACCGAGATTGCCTTTCACCGAGCCGAGCCAGCAAGCCTGATTGGCCGTCGTGTCCTGCCGGAACGCACGGGTCAAGGCAGTCACCTCGATCGGATCGCCCAGCGACGTGGCCGTTCCATGCGCCTCGACGTATCCGATCGATGCGGCATCGACTCCGGCGCTCCCCAGCGCCTGACGAATCACGGCAGCCTGACCGCGCACGCTGGGTGCGCTGAAGCTGGCCTTGTCGCCACCATCGTTGTTGACGCCGACACCGCGGATCACGGCGTAGATGGTGTCGCCGTCAGCGATCGCTTCGGCTACTCGCTTCAGCACTACCACCGCGCCACCGGATGAAAACAAAGTGCCGTTGGCAGCAGCGTCGAATGGTCGGCAATGGCCGTCTTCCGATTCCATGGCGCCTTCGACCGGCAGATAACCCGATTCCTGGGGCACCGCGATATTGATACCGCCGGCAAGCGCAAGATCGCACTGCCAGCTCATCAGCGCATACCAGGCCTGTGCGATCGCCACCAGCGAGGTCGAACACGCGGTGTGGATGCTCAACGCGGGGCCGGTGAGATTGAGCCGATGAGCGACGCGCGTCGCCACGTAGTCTTTCTCGTTGGCCAGCATCGTGGCGAAATCGCCAGCAGCTTGCACCAGATCCGCGCGCGACTCGACGAGCTTGCGGTAGTTGTTGTTTGAGGTGCCCGCGTAGACACCGATGTTGCCGGAAAACTGTTCCGGATCGACGCCGGCATGTTCAAGCGCATTCCAGCACAGTTCGAGAAATACCCGTTGTTGCGGATCCATCAACAGCGCTTCGCGTGGAGGGATGCCGAAGAACGCCGCGTCGAAGCGATCGGCATCGGCCATCACACCGCGCGCCGCCACGTAGCGCGGATGACTGGCAAGCTCGGCGGGCACCAACGGCGACAGCTGCTCGCGCGTGAAACGGGTGATGCCCTCGCGCCCCGCCAGCAGATTTGCCCACAGTTCGTCGACTGAGTTTGCGCCCGGAAAGCGGCCGGCCATGCCGACAATGGCGATGCCTTCTGGCGCACTGCTCATCGCACACCTCCCGGCCGCGGCCCAAACCGGGCCAGCGCCGCGCGCTCACGGTCGCCACGGGAACGAGCATCGCGGGCATCGTTAGGCACGCTTGCCGGCGCAGCTGCCGACGACAACAGCGCCGCCAGTTTTACCACGCTGGGATGTTCGTAGATCTGCACCACACTCAGCGTGCGGAAGCCGCGGCGACGCAGCTCGGTCAACGCCTGCACCACGGTAAGTGAACGCGCGCCCAGATCGAACAGGTTGGCATGTACATCGAACTCGGCGACGCCGAGCAGCTGCTGCCACAGCGCAGTCAGCTGCTGCTCCAGCGTTGCTGCCTCGGGCCATACGAGCGGTTTGTTTTCGCTGCCGCTTGCCAGTGTGCGGCGATCGATCTTGCCGCTGGCCGTCAGTGGCAGCGCCGGCAGCACGACAAACGTATGCGGCACGAGGTATGCGGCAAGCTGCGTGTCGCAATGCGTGCGCAGTTGGTCAGCCAGCGTGGCATCGTCGATCTGCGCATCCCGCGGCACCACGTTCGCCACCAGTCGCCTGCCCTGCCCGTCACCCACAGCGACGACCGCCGCCTCGGCTACCGCGGGGTGGCGGCATAGCACCGCTTCAATTTCAGCCGGCTCGATGCGGTAGCCATCGAGTTTGATCTGCTCGTCCAGACGCCCGAGATAGGTGAGTACGCCATTGCCGTCATCGCGTACACCATCGCCGGTGCGATACCAGCGTGAGCCATCGAGTTCGATGAAGCGCTCCGCGCTCAGCTCGGGGCGGTGAATGTAGCCTGCCGCCAGACAATCGCCGCCGAGCAGTAATTCGCCCTCGGCACCCGCCGTAACGGCATTCAACGAGGCATCGACCAGGCGCACCCGCACATGCGGCAATGGACGTCCAATCGGTGGAAGCTCGGGCCAGCTCGCCGGGTCGCCGGATAGCTCATGCGCGGTAACCACATGAGTTTCGGTCGGACCGTAATGGTTATGCAGGACGGCATCGGGAAGCGCGCTCAACAATGCGCGGATGGCCGGTGTGACGCGCAGTTGTTCGCCAGCGGTAATCACGTCGCGCAACGCGAGCCGCATCTCGCCGCCAGCAGCCACGGCCTCAGCGATCGCCTGCAATGCGACATACGGCAAGAACATCCGCTCGATGCGTTCACGCGCGAGCAAGGCCAGTAGCGCATACGGATCGCGGCGCTCGTCCTGCGTGGGCAGCACGAGCGTACCGCCGGTGGTGAAGGTCGAAAGCATTTCCTGGAATGAAACGTCGAAGCTCAGCGGCGCAAACTGCAGCGTCCGGGCCGGTTTGCCAAGGCGTGGATGAGTCACATGCCAGGCAATGAGATGGGCCAGCGCCGCACTGCGCATGGCCACGCCTTTTGGCCGCCCGGTTGAGCCCGAAGTAAACAGCACATAGGCCAGCTCACCGGCGGTGGGAACCGGCGCCAGCGCGGTCATCGCCGCCGATCGCAATTCAAGTGCGAGGTGGCCGCAGCAGGTCATCCCGACAACCGCAGGCAGGCGCGCACCGGCGTCAGGTTCGGCAACAAGTAGCCGTGGCCGCGCATCTTCCAGCATCGTGCACAGCCGGGCGGCTGGATAGCCCGCGTCCAGTGGCAGGCAGGCGCCGCCGCCGAGCAGGATCGCGAGCATCAACACCAAGGTTGGCGGATCACGCTCGGCCATCAACGCAACCACGTCGTTATGCTGCATGCCCCGTTCGTGCAGCGCCGCCGCCATCCGCTCGGCTGAATCGAGCAGGATCGCGTAATCGAGCGATTTGCCGTCGGCGCGCACGGCCGGCACGCCCGGTCGCTCCTGCGCTTGCGCGCGAATCGACGCAAGCATGGCTTGCCCTGCCACCGCAGTAGCCGCCGACATTGAAGTGGCGACCGCGGCAAGCATTACCGATCCCCCCACCCGCTCGATTGGTTGACGCCGAACAGTTCGGCCGCACCCAGCAACGGCCCGATCGAGCTCAGATACGAACCCAGCAGAAACGCCTTCACCGGATATCCGAGCCGACGACGCTCCTCGATGACATCGTCGATGAACGCTGGCCAGTTGTCCGTACCCAGCTGGTCGAACGCGATCGAGATCGTCATGTTCAAGCTACGTGCCGTATGCCACCAGCCACACGGCAGAAACAGTGTCTCGCCGGCTCGAATCACGATCTTTTGCGATTTCGCCTGACGCAGCAACGGGTAACGTTCGTAGTCGGGATGGTGGTGATCCTGGATGCTCGACTGCCAGGGAATATCCGGATTGACGTATAGAAAGCGCTCCTGACCCGGCGCGTAAACAGTGAATTCCTTATCGCCATGCAGTTGGGTGATCCATGCGTGCAGGCGCATGACGTCATAGTGCAGATAGGGGAATTCGCCGCCGGGGCCGCCGAAAAAAATCTCCAGATTGTTGACGTGCTTGAACAGCTGTTGTGGCAGCAATGGGTTGGCCTGCCGATCCGGCAAGCTGTAGCGGAATCGCGGCGTGAGCTCGGTGAGCAATTCGGGAAAGTCCCTCGCAACCTCGAACTTGCACGGGTACGGGCCCGGCCGCTCGATCGTCGAGGCCTCCAGCAAATCGATAAGCTCGTCCAGAGGATAATCGCGGTCACGAACACGAACGACACGCCTGCCGTATTCGCCCCGGAAATATTCCGGCGTGCCACGGCCGTAGAGTGCCCAATCGCGCGCTGCATCGGTGAGGATGACGGGCCGCCGCGGATTTCGATATTCGGCGATGAATTCAGCCACTCCGATTCCGCTGCGCCGATCCACCGTCATGCCAAGCTCGACTGGCGTTGCGCCCGGGCCGTTCTTCACATCAGATCGAACAACGCTTGCCACGGTCTTATCCCCCTTCTGCGTGCCTCGATACCGCTGGCCTCGCTGCGCAACTACTACAACAGCCGCCGCCGGTTCGTACAGGACAACTTTTACTGGCCCTAGTGCAGCCCCCAATCAGAGCGGCGATTGGCACCGAAAAATTCGGCCACGCTCAGCAACGGGCCAAGCATGCGCAGATAGGCCCCAATCAGCAGTCCCTTCGCGTCCTGCCCCGCGCGGCGACGCAACCCGACGACTTCGTCGACGAATTCGCCCCAGTTACTGGGCTCAAGCTGGTCGAACAGCACACTGATGCCGGCGTTGAGACAGCGCGCCGTATGCCAGGTACCGCAGGGAATGAACAACGCCTCGCCGGCATGCACGATCACCTTGTGACTGCGCGCCTCGCGAAACAACGGGTAACGCTCGTAGTCGGGATCCTTGGAATACTCCATGCTCGAACGCCATGGTTTTTTCGGATCTACATACAACAGATGCTCCTGGCCGGGCTCGTACAGCGTCATTTCCTTGTCGCCGTAAACCTGCGCGACCCAACCGTGCATATGCAGAAAGTCGTAGTGCGGAAACGGGAAGTTGTTGCCCGGGCCGCCAAAAAAGATATCCAGGTGACTTACCGAGTTGAAGATCAGCTCCGGCACCAGCGGATGGGTGTGACGATTGGGCAGGGCGTAGTCAAAGCGGGGCATGATGTCGCGCACAAACGCCTGGCAGTCGGTGATAGCGCAGGGGTAGGGCCCTGGCTGATCTTTGGTGGCGTTCTGCTGAAGCCTGATGGCTTCGCCAAGCCGGTACTCGCGATCGCCGCTGCGAATCGGCAGGTCCGCGTATTCGCGGCAAAAGTACTCGGGTGTATATCGACCGCAAGCCGCCCAGTCCTGCATCGCGTCCGTCAAAACCACGGGGCGCCGCGGCTTGCGATAGCGCTGGACGAACTCTTCCACGCTGATACCACTGACCCGATCGACCTGTGCGAATAAATCCGGCGCGACATCTTCCACTGCGAAAGCGGCGCTAACGTCTGTCATTTCATCCCCCCAGCGGCACGCATGCCGGATCATGAAACTCCACTGATCAACTGGCTACTCGATCGACAGGTGCATATCTGTGATCGGACTCACATTCTAATACATAAAATTGACAAAATGCTGCATGTCGGCTAGTGCTTACCCGAGGCGGTCGTTGCCTGTCTGTCCGGGTGCGCCCGGGCTTACCCGGCGAGCCTCCAAGGGGGCAACTCGAAAGGTTACCCAAGGCATCGTCCTTGCGGCTTTCACCATGGCCGCAGGGCCGATCGAGCCGAAAGGGCGAACGGAAGGGCAGCTTTCGAAGCTTCCCAAAGTCCGGCCGGTAGAGAGCGCGGCACTGATCCATTCAGCAATGGAATCCCTTCACATAACTGGCGAGGTGCTGCGTGAAAACCGACGTATCTCCAGGCCCGATCCCCAATCTGTTCATCGTTGGCGCACCCAAATGCGGCACGACATCGCTGTATGAATACCTGCGGCAGCATCCGCAGATATTTTTTCCTTTCGACGACGACGGTTACTCGCGCATCAAGGAGCCCAACCATTTCTGTCCGGAACTGGAGATCCTCGACAAGGACGCCATCACGGACCTGGGCGAATATCTCAGCCTTTACCAGGGCAGCGGGGATGCCACCTGGCGCGGCGATGCCTCGACCAATCATCTGTTTTCGGAGTTGGCCGCCGAGAGGATCAAGGATTTTTGCCCGGATGCGCGCATCCTGGTGATGCTGCGGCCACCCGTCGACTGGATGCGCTCTTATCACAGCGAATTGCTACGCCATCACCACGAGGACATCGTCGACTTCCATGAAGCGTTAGACGCCAGCGAAGACCGCAGGAATGGGCTGCGCATCCCGCCACAGACCAGCGTCCCGAAGTGTCTGGATTATTTCGCCATGAGCAACTTTGCCCCTCAGGTGGAACGCTATTACCGCGTGTTTGGCCGCGATGCCGTGAAAGTGGTGCTACTTGAAGACATGGTCGCGGCGCCCGAGGAGACCTTCAGGGAAATACTCCAGTTTCTCGGCGTGGATAGTTCGTTTCGCCCTGAATTTCGCATCCATAACGAGACGCCAAGACACGGCCGCCTCGAACGTTTTGTCACTTTCGTTTACAAGCGACTGGGCGTGAAATATCTGGTTCAGCTTTTTCTGCCGTATGCGGCCAGACGTAAATTTCTATCCTTCATTCGTCGCAAGGACCTTGCCAAAGTGGCATCCGATCCACGCGACGAGCAACTGCACAAACGCTGCGCGCCCGAGGTGGAACGCCTGTCCAGACTGATTGAACGCGACCTCGGCCACTGGCAGCTGCGGCCCGAACAATGATCGGACCACTGCCGCGCTTGACCTGATCGTCAGCGTGGCAAGTCATCCATTTCACATTTCGACCGAAGCAGGATGCGTTTGATCAACCTTGACAGGTGCATAACAAGGCGCGCCAAATACTGGCCCCGCCCTCGCATGGCCTGCCATGTCGCTCCGGCCGCCCGCTTTCAGCGTGATCATACCGACGCACAATCGTTGCGCACTGGTTGAGCGCGCGGTGGACAGCGTACTGGCCGGCGCCTTGGCCAACGACGTGCAAATGATCGTCGTCGATGACGCCTCGACCGACGCCACGCTAGAGGTGTTGGGCGCAAAGTACGGCCACGACACGCGCGTGAACCTCTTGCGTTCGGAGCTCAACGAAGGACCATCCGGCGCGCGCAATCGCGGGCTTGCCGCAGCCACCGGCGACTTCGTTGTATTTCTCGATTCCGATGACGTGCTGTTGCCGGGCGCGCTCGCGTTTGCGCAAGCCGCGTTCGAGCGGGTTCCGGAAATGCAGTTTTTGACTTTCGAGGGCGACGCGTCGTCGATCGACCGACGGACTTTCAGGCAGCGGATCGTTCGGGATGTGAATCCGGGCTGGCGCAGCGAAGGCTTCGACGCCCATCGTTTCCAGCGGCGCACAGTCGATCCTCCGCAGGAGGTCGATGCGCCGTCGCTGACACTTGAATTCGGCGACTTTTTTCCCGCCGTCCTGTTTGGCGATCTGTTCTGGCTTTCGGGCTTGGTGATCCGGCGGCAGGCCGCACTCGACGCGGGACCTTTCGATACGCGTTACCGTAATCTTGAGGACTGGGATTTCACCGCCCGTCTGTGTCTGACCGGCCTTGGTGGATATCTTGATCACGTCGGCTTTCATCGTGAAACCGGACGCCCCGACCAACTGAGCAACGCCGGAAATCTGTGGCTCAGGGCGGTGATGCATCAGCATATCCTGGCGAATGTGCGCGCCACCGGCCGCGCCGGGAGTGCGGCATCGCAGCGCTTGCTCCGACGTGCACAGGCAGCCGCTGATTATTGCCTGGGGCACCGCTTGCTCGAACGACGCCATGACCATTTCGGACGCGCGTATCTGACGCGGTCGCTGCGCCACGCCTACAAGCCGATCAAGAGCCTGGTGTGGCTCCTCGGCGGCCAACAATTGGCCAGGATACCGCGCTACCTGGCAGGGCCCTGATCAGCCTGAAATAGAGAGCGGCGCTCGATGCCGCTGATCGCTTTTACCTTGGCCGATTCCGCGCATGCGCCATTCAAAAACGCCCGCGGCACGCGTCGTTCAAGTATCCTGCGCGATGAAGCTGATGGATGTGCACGCCGACGTGAAACCGGCCATGGCGGCGCACCATTCTCGAGGGGAAAAACTTGGCGCGCGAGACCGATTTTCTCGACCTGTACAAGATCCTGGGGTTGAATCCCGGCTGCGGACTGGCCGAGTTCAAGCAAGCCTATCGCCGCCGCGTAGCCGTCCTGCATCCGGACCGTCGGACCGGAGATCAAGTCAGCGCGATTGCCGCGGAGCGACTGCAACAACTCACGGCACTCTACGGTTCGGCGATGGAATTCGAGCGTCGCCACGGACGCCTTCCTGGTGCCCCGCCGGCACGACTGGCCCAAGCCGAAGCCAGCCAACCTCCAGCGCCCCATGTTTCGATCAGCAAGCCACCGCGGCGGCGACGACGCCTGCGCTGGTGGCTGATGGTCTCAGTGGCGCTCGGCTGCATCGCGTGGCTGCTATGGGACTTCGGCTTTTTTTCTGGGGATGCCGACTTCGAACCAGCGACGACGACGTCTCAGCTTGCCCAGTCGGTTGGCGGCGTGCCAGAACAACATCCACCGGCTTCCCCATCGGTACTGGCACTGGGCATGGACATTGGCGCGGTCCGAGCCATCGAAGGCGAACCCACGCTGATCGGCGCGGGCCACTGGGAATACGGGCCGTCCTGGATCCGCTTCGAGGACGGCAAGGTAGCGGACTGGTACAGCTCGCCGCTGCGTCCACTCAAGACCACTACCGCACAACCGGCGCCCACGCATAACTGATACGACGGCGCAGGCGTGCCGACCCTGCGTGGAATGACATCAAGCGATCGCTGGCTTCGTACCGACCCAAGGCTGGCGAACCGGACCATCCATCCACACGATATGGCCGTCCAAACGCTTTAGCGCGCGCCGCGTCCGAACAGCACGACCTCCACCGTCTGGATCAGGATCAACAGGTCAAACAGCAGATTGTGGTTCTTGACGTAGTACAAGTCGTACTTCAGTTTTTCGACGGCATCGGCTTCAGAGGCGCCGTACGGGTACCTTAATTGCGCCCAGCCGGCGAGACCCGGCTTCAAGCAGTGACGCAAGCTGTAATAGCGGATCTTCCGCCCCAGATCGGCGACAAACTGCGGGCGTTCCGGGCGCGGCCCGATGAAACTCATTTCGCCCTTGAACACGTTCCACAACTGCGGCAGCTCATCGAGCCGCACTTTGCGGGTGATGCGACCTACGCGGGTCACCCGATCGTCGTCCTTGCTGGCCCAACGCGCCACGCCGTCCATCTCGGCATCGGTGCGCATGCTGCGGAATTTGATCAGATCGAAAGTCATGCCGCGCACGCCAACCCGTTCCTGACGATAGAGAATGGGCTGACCCGGACCGGACTCAAGGTAAATAGCCAGCGCCACCAGCAGCATCAGCGGCCACGTAAGCAGCAGTACCAGCGTGGAGATGGCCAGATCGAAGCAGCGCTTGCTCAGCTGACGCAGCGGCGTGGCATCAAAACCTCCGGAAAAAACCAGCCACGACGGATCGGTCAGCGACAGCTGCACACGGCCAGACTCGCGCTCAAAGAACGTGGTCAGATCGGTGACGGCAATACCCAGCTGACGGCACTCGAGCAGGTCTTCCATCGGCAAACCGCCGCGGCGGTCATCGACGCCCACCACAATCTCGTCGACCTGCTCTCGCTGCACCCAGATATGCAGCGGCGCATCAAGCGTCAGCAGGCGCTCCGTCGGCACCGCGCGCGTCTCACCCTGGCGAGATACAAAACCCAACACGTTGAAGCCGCGCCGATCGGATTGTCGACGCATGCGGCTGTGAATCTGTTCGGCACGCTCGCCAGCGCCAAGTATCAGCACGCGTCGCTGGAATGCCTTGGCATCCACCAGACGCAGAAACAGCGTACGAAACACGGCCACCGCGATGAAGCCCAGTAGCAGCGCGATAAACAGCACGCCGCGACCGACATACGCCTGCGGCAGCACGTAATACATCACGAACAGACCGAAGCCGCCGAGCACGAATCCCACGATCTGGCGCACCAACTGGCCGAACCAGCTCGTACGGATATGCGACTGGTACTGGCCAAGTGCCACCATGCCCAACAGGATAACTACCGCGAATGCCAACGAACGTTCAGGCATATGCCGCGAAAACATCGCTAGCTCAGCAGGTTGGCGAAAGTAACGCAGGTACATCGCCGTGTTCAGCGAGGCCGCCAATAGCAGCAATTCGCCCAGGCCTAGCAGCAGAAGCCAACGCATGGTCTGCCGATGAAGAAAGCGAAGCATGCCCCTTCCCCCCATCCAATGCCGGTGTTTCCATTCGTCATGCAAGAGGTACACCAGCAACCCTCTTGTAGCGTGATGTCCGTGTGTAGGAGATCGATATCTGTACACCGAATACATTAAAATCACAATACGTATACATCACATTTTTGCGACCTCACTTTGCTTAACGGCTTACTTCGAGGCCATAAACCCGCTTCACTGGCACGGCAAAGGCCGCTCGGCCGGGCGCCGCAGCCCCACCATGGGACCTGCGGGCTCGCCTAAGCTCTCTGGCCAGGTCACCCGCTGGATCTACGCTCCCGGAGCGGGATCGCCCCTGACGCGTCCGCAGCACCAGCCGCGACCTTCACATCTCTCGCATCGGCAACTGACGACCCGGGCCGGGCTGAGCGCAAATCGTCGCTACCAGGTCACGGTGACTGGTGACGTGGAGTGCCCAAAATTGACGCTCCCGGTAACCACCGCGCCACCTCAATCGTTGGCCAGCTGTCGTTGCGGCTCAGGCTGACTAAATGAACAGCCGAAAGCGGCCCGATGGGCCGCCTTCGCACCGAGACAGATGATTGATGCCTCTCCAGCGAAGGGCGCAGGCCATGCCATCGCGACCTTGGCGTGGGCAGTTGCCGCCCGGCTCCTCCAAAAGCAAAGAACCCGCCGGATGGCGGGTTCTTTGTTTCATCAAGCCAGCGATGCCGGCTTAAAGAATATAGACAAACATGAACAAGCCAAGCCAGACCACGTCGACGAAGTGCCAGTACCAGGCCACCGCCTCGAACGCGAAGTGATGCTCCTTGTTGAAGTGACCCTTCAGCACGCGCAGCCAGATAACGGCCAGCATGATCGTGCCCAGCGTCACATGCAGACCGTGGAACCCGGTGAGCAGGAAGAACGTCGAACCGTAGACGCCGCTGTGCAGGGTCAGGTTCAGCTCCTTGTAGGCCTCGATATATTCGTGGGCCTGGAAGTTCAGGAACAGCGCACCCAGCAACACGGTCATGCCCAGGAACACCAGAATCTTGCCACGATGCCCAGCGCGCAACGCATGGTGCGCGATGGTCACGGTGACGCTGGAGCTGAGCAGGATCAGCGTATTCAGCAGCGGCAAGCCCCACGCCGGCACGGTCGAGAACGCCCCGCCCACATGCTGCGGGCCATTGCCGCCATTGGCGCTCCACGATGCGGCGTAATCGCCCCACAGGAACTCGTGGGTCAACGCGCCATGCCCCTCACCGCCGAGCCACGGCACCGAGAACATGCGGATGTAGAACAGCGCGCCGAAGAACGCGCCGAAGAACATCACTTCGGAGAAGATGAACCACATCATTCCCATGCGGAAGGACACGTCCACCTGGTTGTTGTAGTCGCCGGCCAGCGACTCGTTGATGACCGAACGGAACCAGCCGAAGAACATCCCCAGCACGCCAACCACGCCGACGGTCAGCACGGTCTTGCCGAAACCGGTGTCACCGGGCTCCGCATTCAACCAGTGCGCGGCACCGAACACGGTCGTGAACATGACCACTGCGGCCACGATCGGCCAGTAGCTCTTGGTCGGAATAAAGTAAGCGTCGTGCTGCTGCTGACCCATGGTGAGACCCCGTGGATTTCTCTTGATGACTTTTGCCCCGTCATATCACGCGGGGAACTGCATGTTGGCCGGCCAGACCTCGCCGGTTGAAGCAATAACTTGTGACTGTACGACTATTTCATCGCCACGATTTGCAGGAACGACAGCAGAAAGAATGCCACCGCGAGCGAGGCCAGTATGGTCACGGTGAGCCGCACGCCCTTGCCGCGATTTCCGATGTCGTGATCTGTCTTCTGCTGCGTCATATCGATGGACTACTTGAATCGCTCCGGCCGCGAACGGCCGGAGCGGATCGGTGAATGGTTACGCGTGAACATTGCCGTGCGCCAACTCATCGTCGTGAATGACTGGTGGCACATCGAAGGTGTGGTACGGCGCCGGCGACGGCACGGTCCACTCCAGACCCTTGGCACCTTCCCACACGCGGTCGGTTGCCTTGTTCTTGGAGAAGAACGCGGCGTGGATGATCACGCCCAGGAAGATCAGCTGCGAGGCACCGAACAGGAAGCCGCCGATCGAGCTGACCATGTTGAAGCTGGCGAATGCCACGTTGTAATCGGGGATACGGCGCGGCATGCCGGCCAGACCCAGGAAATGCTGCGGGAAGAACAGCACGTTGACCCAGATCACGCTGTTCCAGAAATGCATCTTGCCCCAGAACTCGCTGTACATATTGCCGGTCCACTTCGGCAACCAGTAGTAGGTGGCCGAGATGATGGCGAAGATCGCGCCGGTGACCAGCACGTAGTGGAAGTGCGCCACCACGAAGTAGGTGTCGTGATACTGGAAGTCAGCCGGCACCAACGCCAGCATCAGGCCGGAGAAACCGCCAATGGTGAACAGGATGACGAACGCGATCGCGAACAGCATCGGCGTCTCGAACGTCATCGAGCTGCCCCACATCGTGGCGACCCAGTTGAACACCTTCACGCCCGTCGGCACCGCGATCAACATCGTGGCGTACATGAAGAAGATCTCGGCGCCCAGCGGCAGGCCGACCGTGAACATGTGGTGCGCCCACACGATGAACGAGAGGAACGCGATCGAGGCAATCGCGAACACCATCGCCTTGTAGCCGAAGATCGGCTTGCGGGCGAAGGTCGGGATCACTTCCGAGATGATCCCGAACGCCGGCAGGATCATGATGTAGACCTCGGGATGCCCGAAGAACCAGAAGATGTGCTGGTACAGCACCGGGTCACCGCCGCCAGCTGCATTGAAGAAGCTGGTGCCGAAGTACTTGTCGGTAAGCAGCATGGTCACCGCACCGGCCAGTACCGGCATCACGGCGATCAGCAGGAACGCGGTAATCAGCCAGCTCCACACGAACACCGGCATCTTCAAAAGCTCCATGCCCGGGGCACGCAGGTTGAGGATGGTCGCGATGATGTTGATCGCGCCCATGATCGAGCTGATGCCCATCAGATGGATCGCGAACACGGTATAGGCGAGCGAACCGGTCTGCAGCGACAGCGGCGGCAGCATGGTCCAGCCACCAGCCGGGCCACCGCCAGGCATGAACAGCGTGGACAGCAGCAGCGTGAACGCGAACGGCAGAATCCAGAACGACAGGTTGTTCATGCGCGGCAATGCCATGTCCGGCGCGCCGATCATCATCGGGATCATCCAGTTGCCAAGGCCGACGAAGGCCGGCATCACGGCGCCAAAGATCATCACCAGCGCGTGCAGCGTGGTCATTTCATTGAAGAAATACGGCTGCATCAGCTGCATGCCCGGGCGGAACAGCTCCGCGCGGATCGCCATCGCGAAGCTGCCGCCGATGAAGAACATCGTCAGCGCGAAGATCAGATACAGCGTGCCGATGTCCTTGTGGTTGGTGGACATGCACCAGCGCTGGAAGAAACCTTTCGGCGCGCCGTGGTGATCATCGTGCTGATCATGGGTGGCTGCGTAGGACATGGCCTTGAACCTCTAACCTGTTGTTGAATGCGACTGCAAGAAATAGCGTGAACAGCTAGGGGTCAGCTCTGCTTTACCGGAGCCGGCTTGGCCGGTTCGACCAGAGCCGATTGCGGTGCCGCGGCGGTGGAAGCTGCCGCGGGCGCTGCCGCCGGTGCTGCCGGAGCCGCTGCAGGAGCGGCCGACTGCGCCTCTTGCTCGGCCAGCCACTTGGCGAAATCCGCCTTGGACTTGGCCACCACCACGATCGGCATGAAGCCGTGATCCTGGCCGCACAGCAGGGCGCACTGGCCGCGATAGGTACCCGGTACCTTGATGTTGGTCCACGCGGCATTGACGATGCCGGGAATCGCATCGACCTTCCAGCCCAGCGCCGGCACCCACCAGGAGTGGATCACGTCGCCACCGGTGATCGCGAAACGGATCTTGGTATCGACCGGCACCACCAGCGGCTTGTCGACATCCAGCAGGTAGGTGTTTTCATTGCCCACCTTGACCGCATACGGATCCAGGCCGGAATTGAGCTGCCGGGTCGCGTTGCTCTGCTCCTCAAGCTTGGACATGAAGCCGACCTTGTTGACCGGCTTGCCCAGGTACTCGATGTAGTCGTAGCGCCACTTCCACTGGTAGCCAGTGACCTTGATGGTCATCTGCGAGCCGGTGGTATCCGCCCAGGAGGTGAGACCGCCGGTGGCCAGATAGGCCAGCGTGATCAGGATGATCACCGGGATCGTCGTCCAGACGACTTCCAGCGTGGTGTTGTGCGACCACTTCTCGGCCACCGCGCCGCGCGATTTGCGGAAGCGGAACATGGCGATGAACATCGCGCCAAACACCAGGATGCCGATCACCACGCAAATGCCAAGCGAGATGCTGTTGAGGTCGTACGGCACCTGTGACCAGGTGGTCGCGCCACGTGTCAGGTTCAGCTGATACGGCTCTGGATTGGCATGCGCCAAGCCGCCGAACGACGCAAGGGCAAACCCCGCCCATGCCGTGAATGATCGCCTGATGCCGCCAGATGTCATGTCTTGCACCTTTGTTGAACCTACTTGCGCGGCTGGGCGTTTACATCGGCCAGCAACACCATGAGTTTCTTCGACAGCTCGACGCGTTCCTGATCCGCCAGAAAAGCGCCAATCTCCAATTCGTGTCCGTGCGATGACAGCAGCAGGCGATGACGCCCATTGCCCGGCTCCAGCAACACACGGACCCAGTACGACTGGAAACTCGTGTTGCGCCGGCTCGGCAGGGATTGCACCTCCAGCGACGATGCGTCGAGGGTGATGCGCTCACTGCGATCGCCGGCCCGCCAGGCCACGCTCAACGCGTAAGCCACGGCGGCAGATTCGACCAAGGCGAATAGCGGGGCAAACACGTTGCCCTGCCACGCACCCAGCCCTGCCGTTGTCAGTGCCAGCACCACCAGAACCACGATCAATCGACGCAACCCGCGTCGGCTGAGCGCGCGATTGGGCCTGAGCCACATCGTCACGCACGGCAGGCCGGCGACAGCTGGTCGAAGCACGATCATGGGGATCCGGCGTGCCTGGAACAGCGGAATGATAGGCTGCGGAGAGGCGTCGGGCAAGAATGTCGCACCCGAATGATCTGGATCAGTCTCTGCGGACCGGGCGACAAACGGTTTGCTGGCGCGCCCAGCGCACCGTTCGCGCCATTTGCAGATCGCTCGCCGGCCGTAGCCGAGGTACGCCCAGCGCACACTCTCCGGCGTACAATCCCGCGCTCCCCACCGCATTGACGCGGATTGCAGACAAGCCCGTGACCCTTCCCATCCTTAGCCCCGAACTTCCCACCAGCATTAGCCCGACGCGCGCGCGCATCACCGCCGCGTGGTTGCGCGATGAGACCGAAGCAGTCAACGACCTGCTCGCCCAGGCCAGCTTGCCGCCGACCGAACGCGAGAAGGTGATCGACCTTGCCGCCGACCTGGTCAGCCGCGTGCGCTTGCGCGCGAAGGATCAAAGCGCGGTCGAGTCCTTCATGCGCCAGTACGACCTGTCCAGTGAGGAAGGCGTGCTGCTGATGTGCGTGGCCGAGGCGCTGTTGCGCATTCCCGACAAGGCCACTGCCGACAAGCTGATCCGCGACAAGCTCGGCGATGCGGACTGGAAGAAGCATCTGGGCCAGAGCGAGTCGTTGTTCGTCAACGCCTCCACCTGGGGCCTGATGCTGACCGGTCACCTGGTCAACCTGGCCGAAGACACCCGCCATGACTTCACCGGCGCATTGAAACGACTGGCCGGACGCGCTGGCGAGCCGGCGATTCGTCTGGCCGTGCGCCAGGCGATGCGCATCATGGGCTATCAGTTCGTGATGGGGCAGACGATCGACGACGCGCTGGACCGCTCCGCCAAGAAGGAATACGCGGTCTACCGCTATTCCTACGACATGTTGGGCGAGTCGGCACTGACCAGCGAAACCGCCGAGCGCTACCAGCAGGATTACCGCAACGCAATCGCTGCGATCGGCGCACGTGGCCCGTTCGCGAACCACACCGACGCGCCGTCGATTTCGGTCAAGCTGTCCGCACTGCATCCGCGCTATGAAGTGACCAAGCGCGAACTGGCCCACCGCCAGCTCAGCGAAAAACTGCTGGAACTGTCGCAGCTCGCCATGAAGTACGGCATCGCGCTGTCAGTGGATGCCGAAGAAGCCGAGCGCCTCGAACTGTCGCTCGACATCATCGGCGATGTGTTCGCGCATCCTTCGCTGGAAGGCTGGAATGGCCTGGGCATCGTGGTGCAGGCGTATGCCAAGCGCACCCCGTTCGTGATCGACTGGCTGATCGAGACCGCGCGCGCGGCGAAGCGCCGTTGGTACGTGCGTCTGGTCAAGGGCGCCTATTGGGATGCCGAGATCAAGCGCGCCCAGGAAAACGGCCTGGCCGGCTATCCGGTCTTTACGCGCAAGCCGAACACCGACGTGTCGTACCTGGCCTGCGCGCGCCTGCTGTTTGGCGGCGGCAGCGAGCTGATCTACCCGCAGTTCGCCACCCACAACGCACACACGATCGCCGCCGTGCATCACATCGCGCAGGGCCGGCCGTACGAGTACCAGCGCCTGCACGGCATGGGCACCGACCTGTATGCCGAAGTGATCGGCCCGAAGAGTCTCAATGTGCCCTGCCGCGTCTACGCACCGGTCGGCACGCATGAGGACCTGTTGCCGTACCTGGTGCGTCGCCTGCTCGAGAACGGCGCCAACACCAGCTTCGTCAACCGCGTCGTCGACGAGAGCGTGCCGGTACGCACGCTAGTCGCCGATCCGTGCGAAACGGTGCGCGCTTTTGCTTCGATCCCTCACCCGCGCATTCCGCTGCCGGTGAATCTCTACGGTGAACTTCGGAAGAATTCCATGGGCGTCAACTTTTCCAACGACAACGAATTGAAGGCGATGGCCGAAGCGGTCAACGCCAATGCCGGTCCATGGACCGCCGGCCCGCTGGTACCCGGCGCCGCCATCTCGGGCAGCACCGTGCAGGTGACCAACCCCGCCGACCGCCGGGAGATCGTCGGCAGCTACGTCAGCGCCGACAACGCGATCGTCGACAAAGCCATCAGCAATGCGGTTGCCGCGCAGACCGGCTGGGACCGTATGCCGGCAGCTAGCCGGGCCGCCATTCTCGAACACGCTGCCGAGCAGCTCGAAGCGCGTCGCGGCGAATTCATCGCGCTGTGCGTGCGCGAAGCCGGCAAGAGCCTGCCCGATGCGATTGCCGAAATCCGCGAAGCGGCCGACTTCCTGCGCTACTACGCGACCATGGCACGCCGCCTGTTTGGCCAGCCGGAAAATCTGCCCGGCCCGACCGGCGAGAGCAATCAACTGTTCCTCAATGGCCGCGGCGTCTTCGTCTGCATCAGCCCCTGGAATTTCCCGCTGGCGATCTTCCTGGGACAGGTCAGCGCTGCGCTGGCCGCCGGCAATGCCGTCATCGCCAAGCCCGCCGAGCAGACTTCGCTGATCGGCCACGCCGCGATCAAACTGCTGCATGACGCCGGCGTGCCGGTCGACGTGCTGCAGTACCTGCCAGGCGACGGCACCGTCGTCGGCGTCGCACTGACCAAGGACCCGCGCGTGGCCGGCGTCGCATTCACCGGCTCCACCGATACCGCGTGGGCGATCAATCGCGCACTCGCCGCGCGCAACGCGCCGATCGCTGCGCTGATTGCGGAAACCGGCGGCCAGAACGCGATGATTGCCGATTCGTCCGCGCTGCCCGAGCAGATCGTCAAGGACGTCATCGCCTCCGCGTTCCAGTCCGCCGGCCAGCGCTGCTCCGCCGCGCGCGTGCTGTTCGTGCAGGAAGACATCGCCGACAAGGTCTGCGCAATGCTGGCTGGCGCGATGGCCGAACTCAAGGTGGGCGACCCGGGCCAGCTGTCCACCGACGTCGGTCCGGTGATCGATGCTGACTCGATGCAGATCCTGGTCGAGCATGCTGCCCGCATGGACAAGGAAGCGAAAAAAATTGCCGAAGTGAAGCTCGATCCAGCACTCACCGGCCACGGCACCTTCTTCGCTCCACGCGCTTACGAAATTTCGTCGCTGGACATCCTCAAGCGCGAGGTGTTCGGCCCGATCCTGCACGTGATCCGCTGGAAGGCCAGCGAACTGGACAAGGTGGTAGCGCAGATCAATGCCACCGGCTATGGCCTCACCCTCGGCATCCACAGCCGCATCAACGACACCGTCGACTACATCTCGAGCCATGCCCGCGTCGGCAACTGCTACGTCAACCGCAACCAGATCGGCGCGGTGGTCGGCGTGCAGCCGTTCGGCGGTGAAAACCTCTCCGGCACCGGTCCGAAGGCTGGTGGCCCGCACTACCTGCTGCGCTTCGCGAACGAACGCACGCTGACCATCAACACCACCGCCGCTGGCGGCAACGCATCGCTGCTGACGATCGGGGAGTAAGCACCCCTCGCCGCATCGACTCCATAGCCATCGACTCCGTGGCCATGGAGTCGATGCGGCGTGTACGTTGCACATGTCGAAGTTGAAGAAAGGGCCAACCGTTTCCCTACGGTGACCGCGAGGTCCATGAGGTCTCCTGGGCTATCGACAATATCTGCGGTGTCTTCAGGCGGTGGCAACAGAGCAAACGCCGCCGACGCCAAAGCGCGCATATTTCGCAGCTTCGGTAACACCCATTGCGAGCGTGCCATTGCGAGTGTGAGGACGAATCGGATCCCTTGTGGTTGGGATGGTGCGGTGCACAGAGCTGAAGCATGGAAGCCGACGTAATATGGGGACTATTACGGCCATTAGGGGATAATGTTTGTCACGTCCCAAGCTTGATCCGCACCAATTTGCCCCTGAAATCGCGCCGTTGGCGCTGGCAGAACTGACCGAACTGGTGAGCGAACTCGGTGTTGCGCCTGAGCGCCTGTGTGCGGATCTAGGCATTAGCAGCGCCGACATGTGCGCTGGCGAATTGATCTCCAATCGCCAGGTCGGGCGTCTCGTGCGACGCGCGATACAGTTGACCGGTCGTACCGATCTGGGGCTGGAACTGGGGCGGCGCCAGAACATCAGTCACTTCGGTTTGCCCGGTTTTGCCATGACTGCGATGCGCACATTCGGCGAGGCGGTCGAGATCGGCGTGCGTTATCAAGGACAAAGCGGCGGTCTGATGGACGTCAGCTTTGAACTTGACGACGACGTGGCTGCCCTGATCGGACAGCCGCGCACGCGCGACCTGGTCGTACAGACGTTCGTAGTCGAAGAGCTGTACGCCAGCGTGATGGTGCTGATCCGCATTCTTCTGGGGAGCAGTTATCGCCCACTGGCTCTTGAATTTACCTATCCCGCGCCGCCACACGCTGCACGTTATGCCGAGGTGTTCGGATGCCCGGTGCGCTTCGGGCAGCCGCGCAACCGTGGCCTGTTCCCGCGCCAATGGTTTGCGCTGCCGCTGGTCAGCCATTCACCGGTAGCCGCCACCGAATTGCGCGCCTTGCTGGAGGCGCGCGCGCTGAGTCAGCACACGCCCAATACGGTGGCCGCTATCGAACACGTGTTGCAGCAGACCGGCAACGTGGCGATGTCGGTCGAAGAGGTCGCAGCTGCACTTGGCCTGAGCTCGCGCACCTTGCGTCGACGTCTGAACGAGGCCGGCACGTCGTTTCGCGTATTGAGCGAACGTTTGCGCGCGCTGAAGGCGCAGCAGATGCTGCGGGACGAAGGACTGACGGTGGCAGAAACCAGTGAGCATCTTGGTTTCAGCGATGCACGCGCGTTTCGGCGGGCTTTCAAGCGTTGGGTGGGTGAAGTGCCGGGGACGATGCGGCGCAGCTCGCGCGCTTAATGCAAAACACGCGATGGAAGGTCTTCAGGATTTGGCCGCTACCGACCCCTGTGGCACCCACAGGAGCTGTGCTGCACTAGGGCTTTAGAGCTTCGAGCCAGCACCATGTCTGAAAAACCGTCGCAGCCTGTCGATGAACCCATGCATCCGCAGCCTTTGGCGGCTCCACGGAAACGCGGTGTGTTGTCCCGTCACTTCACACCACCAGCGCCACGCACGGGCCTGGACGATGGCCTGCACGGCGCGCAGCCGGCATGGCAGAACTGGTCTGGCGAACAGCGCGTACACCCTTCCGCCAAATGGTCACCGCAGAACGAAGATGAGCTGCGTCAGCGGGTGCGCGATGCCGCCAGCGTGCGCGTCGTTGGTGCCGGTCATTCGTTCAGCCCATTGGTGCCGACATCCGGCGCGATCCTGTCGCTGGATCACCTCAGCGGCTTGATCAGCCACGACGAGCAGACACAGCAGGCCCGTTTGTGGGCAGGGACTCGTCTGTTCGACGCCGGCCCGTTGTTGTACGGCGTCGGCCAGGCGATGCCGAATCTGGGCGATATCGATCGGCAGAGTCTGGCCGGTGCACTTTCCACCGCTACGCACGGCACCGGCATCACCCTGCCCTGCATCGCTGGCAGTGCCACGGCGCTGCGGCTGGTGACCGCGCAGGGAGACGTGCTTGAATGCAGCCGTGATCGTGATGGCGACCTTTTTCGGGCAGCGGCAGTATCGCTGGGTGCGCTCGGCGTGATCACCCAGGTCACACTGCAGAACATGCCTAGTTTTCGTCTGCGCGAGCGCGTACAGCTGCTACCGCTGGATCAATTGTTGCCCGAGATGGATGAGTGGGTACGGCAACATCGCCACTTCGAGCTGCTGGTTTTTCCGTTCAGCCGTCTAGCCCTCGTCAAGACCCTCGATCTCACCGAACAGCCACCCACCACAGGTGAAACGCAAGGCGCCGACTCCGCAGACGCCATGCTGAGATTGAGCTGCGAACTCAATCGCTGGCTGCCTGGCTTGGGGCGCCAGCTACAAACGTTGATTGGTCGTTTCATTCGACCCACTGAACGCGTCAACTGGTCACACAAGATCTTTGCGTCGGCGCGCAACGTGCGCTTCAACGAGATGGAATACCAGGTGCCGCTAGCCACGGGCGCATCCTGTCTGGACGAGGTTTGCAGGGCGGTGAGCAAGAGCAAGGTCAACGTATTCTTTCCGATGGAGTTCCGCTTCGTCGCCGCCGACGACTATTGGCTGAGTCCGTTCCAGAGTGCACTCGGCGAAGCGCGCTGTTCGATCTCCGTGCACCAATATCACAAGCAGGATTACCGGCCATTGTTCGCGGTGGCGGAGCCTATTCTGCGTCGTTACGGCGGCCGCCCGCACTGGGGCAAGTTGCATACCGTCGATGGCGCAGATCTGCACAACCTGTATCCCGATCTCACGCGCTTTCTGCGTTTACGCAGTGAACTCGATCCGCGTGGAAAGTTTCTCAATCCGCATCTTCGGCAATTGTTCGGAATAGCAAAGTCATGAGTCGAGACGACTTCACCCGCGACAGCTCGCCGGCGATTCACGCTGGCCCTCACGATAGCTATTTCAGCGGCTTGCAGAACGCACTAAGCCAAGCTGGCATCGCCAGTCCCAGCGTGGTGATCGATCGGGCGCGCTTGCGCCGTAACGCAGCACGCCTGAAAGCGCTGATTGCGTCGAGCGCGCAACTGCGCCTGGTGGAGAAATCGCTGCCGGTACCAGCGTTGCTGGACGAGGCCATGAAGCTGACTGGCACCCGTGCGCTGATGGTGTTTCATGAGCCACAACTGCGTCAGGTAGCACAGCGGTTTCCCGACAGCGATCTGCTAATGGGCAAGCCGATGCCGGTGCTTGCCGCACGGCATTTCTATCAACACCTGGGTAATACCTCTTTCGATCCGGCACGTCAGCTGCAGTGGCTGATCGATACGCCGGCGCGGCTGCAGGAATATCTGGAACTTGCGCGCGGCATAGGCACAAAGTTGCGCGTCAATGTCGAGATCGATGTCGGCTTGCGTCGAGGGGGCGCCGCCGACCCAGCAGCTTTGCGCATCATGCTCAAGCAGCTGCATGGCGCACCCGAGCATCTCGAATTTGCGGGTTTGATGGGCTACGACGCCCATGTTGGCAAATTACCGGGCCTGGTGGAGAGTCGCGAGGCGAGTTTCAGCAAGGCCGTCGACGCGTATCGTTCGTTTCAGGCGGTGGCGCGTGCACAGTTCCCCGAACGGGTATCGACGCTGTGCTGGAACGGTGCCGGCAGCCCCACCGTTACCCTGCATCGGCACAACTCGCCGCTCAACGATGTGTCCGCTGGCTCGGCACTACTCAAACCGCTCGAGTTCGATATCGACCTGTTGGCGGAATTCGAGCCAGCGGTATTCATCGCCACCCCCGTGCTCAAGGCACAGGACGGCACGCGCCTGCCGGGACCGGCCTGGCTGTCTAAGCTGCTGTTCGGCGCACGCGCGCGGCGTGCACGCAGCTACTTCATCTATGGTGGCGGCTGGCCAGCACAGCCAGCCTCGCCAGCGGAGCTGTTGCCCAACAAACAGTTTGGCCTCAGCTTCAACCAGTCCATCCTCAACGGTCCGCGCGAACATGCGCTCGCGGTCAACGATACCGTGTTCTTTCGCCCTTATCAGTCCGAAGGTACGTTGCTGCACTACGGTCCGGTACGTGTGATCGAGGATGGCCGCGTGGTCGACGAATGGCTGCCATTCGGAGAAATCTGACGTCGTCTGCGCAGCGCAGAAGCTGAGCGCTTCGCTGCTTAAGGAAACTGATGAAGTCAATTTACGCGGACTGTCTTTGACGCGGCCCACCTATGGCGGCGAGGGCTCCCTGTACCAACAGCAGCGCGATCAGCAGACAACAACCCAGCATCCACTGACCAGCATCGGCGATGGGCTCGAGTGTGGCGATGAACGCGGCTGCGCCAGCATTGCCGACCAGCCAGAATACGCTGACCGCGGTGCCCGCATGCTCCTCGCTGGCGGTATTCACCACGGCCTGAATCAGCAGCGGCAACGGCGCCAGGAGGGTGGCGCCGAGCAAGATACCGGCAAGACCCAATACGATCGGCGAACCGCTGGCGAATAGCACCACAGTGACGCCAACCGAGCCCAGCGAGGCAATCAGCATAAGCATGCGCAGGCTGAGCTTGCGCGAAACACGTTCGATCAGCGCCATGCACACAATGCCACTGACCAGCATGCACAGCGCAACGATTCCGGCCGTCTGTGGGTCAATCCCATGCCGGTGCAGAATCGACTCCAGCCAAGTGGAAATGGCGTTGAAATAGCCATTGGCGAGGAAAAAGTACGCCGTCAACACCAGGAACACGGGCGCACGCAGCATAGCCAGCATCCCCGATCGCCACGATGACCGCGGACCCGGCGCCGCAGCAACCTCGAGCGGATCGGTCGGCACCCATAGCCAGGTCAGTAGCGCCACCGCGGCCAACACGGCCACATCAAGCCACAAAGTTCGATACCCGATCATGGGCACCAGCACGAAGGCCGCGCCAAGACCGGCGAACATTGCCATGCTGGGGATCTCGGTAGCACGCAGCCGCTCGTCTTCGTTGAACCATACCGCAGCCAATCGCCCGACCAACGCCAGCACCAACGGCTGCAGTACCGCAAACGCCACCTGACCCGCAAGCAGAAACCCGTAGCTCGGGCCTAGAATGCGCAGCCATGCAGCCAACGCCATTCCCGTTGCGCTGATGCGCAGCGATGTGCGTACCGGTAGGCGATCGAGAAGCGCGCCCGCTGGCAATGCCAGCGGTATGAACAGCAAGGGAAATACCAGCGACAGGTTGCCAATGGCGCTCGGCGACACTGCGTAGTGGATGGCAAGCTCACTGGTGAGCGGCGCAAAGCGCAGCCACTCGAACTGCATCAACGCCTGCAGTACAGCGTAGATCGTGAGAGCGCGATAGCGCATGGGAATCATCTTGACTCTGCCCCTGATGACTGGCGTCGGTTTCGATCATAGGCATCGTGACCACGCTCAGTCCAACACGATACCGGAGATCGGCCGAGGCCAATCAGAGTTCTACGCCTATCTCTACGCCCCACAAGCGAGGCGGAGTGATGTAGGCAAACGGCGTACCCAGGATGCTGGCGCTGATGTTGTTTATGCTTTGTACGTACTGCTTGTCGAACAGGTTGTTGACGAACAGCCCGTAGCTCCATGGTGAATGCGGCGAAGACCATCCCAGGTGCAGATCGGTGCGATTCTGCGCGGTGCCCAGTGTGAAAGTGGGCGTGGTCAAGCATTGGCCTTGCGCCACTGAATCATCATTGCACCGGGTTTTTCCGCGGTGGGCGTCTTGCAGAGTGAAATTCAGATTCCCGTTCGCGACATCATGCCAAACATATTGCAGTCCCGCGGCGGCCGTCCATAACGGCTCACCCACCGGCTGTCCCGAAAGGCTGCCTCCTTCTGGATCCACATAGTGTTCGTAGGTTGCATCGATATAACTGGCTGAGATATTGAACCGAAGTGCTTCTGTAGCCTGCCAGTGCGCCTCGAGATCGAGTCCTTTCGCATGCTGGTCGCTGGTGGTGACTTCGTATATCGGCAGTGCACCGTCGCCATTGGAAATCAGGCTGAGTGATTGCAGGTTGGAATATCGGTAGTAGTACGTCGACGCGTTGAGCAGCAGGTGGTAATCCGGAAAGTAGGCCTTGATGCCAGCTTCGTAGTTCCAGACTTCCTCCGGCTGGTAAATCGAGGCGACCTGTTCCGTATTGAAGCCACCCGCTTCGTAACCCTTCGCCACCGAACCGTACAGCATCACATTGGGCGTCCACTTGTAGCTGAGAACGGCACGCGGACTGAAGTCATTCCAGCTACGGTTGACGGTGTATGGCGCAGTGGCAGCAATCGGGCTGTTGAACTCGATGTTCTGCTGAAAGGTCTCGATCGGCGGTACGCCCGGCATATTGAAGACGCCGAGCGCCTGCAATTGGCTCAGGGTGGCATCGAGCTGTGGTGCAACACGCTCGGGGTTGTACCAGCTGAACTCCTTTTCGTCGCGGGTGAAACGCAGGCCAGTTGTCAGATCGAGGCGATCGCTTAGATGCCAGATCAGATCGCCATACAAGGCATCGGCCTGGGAGTGCTCATGATTGAACATGCTTTCCTGCCATGGATCATTCAGCAACAGCCCTGGCGACCCAAGCGCCTCGCTCAAGGGACCGTACAGGCCGCCCGGTGCCAACCCGGTGTTGTTGAGAATCGTATCGATGCTGTTCGTGAGCAAATCGATCTGACTGTCCTGTCGCGCATTGTCGTAGTAGTAGCTCGCTCCTGCGACCCAGTCGAGAAGATCGGTCTTGCCGGACAACTTGAATTCCTGGGACCAGCTGACGTTCTGCTCGATATTGTCAGTGGCAAAATAAAGGTAGGGCTGACTGGTGCCAGCGTTGTCTTCAAGATTGGACGTGGAAAAATGCCGATAAGCCGTGATCGAACTCAGGTCACCGAACGAGAACGGATGGTCGACAGTAAAAGTTACACCATCGAATGTGCGCTTTTCTCCATTGGTGACGACGTCGTTAAGCGGCGCAGTAATGGGGTTTAGATACGTGTCTGGATTAGCGGGAAACGGTATAACACCGGGCGGAGACGGAACCGGGACCAGTCCAATCGCTGGGCGCGCTGGCTGGTTCAAATACTCGTGCTCCCACGCAACACGTACCACGGTATCCCCGGCGAAGTTCCAGCGCAGTTGGTTGCGCATGCCCCAGTCGTCATTCTTGTTGAAGTGCTGGCCGGTCACCGCGTCGCGCAGCCAGCCGTCGCTCTGGTTGTCGACAAAGCTGAGGCGATAGGCCACCTCTGGCGTGATGGGAGCATTCAGAACGCCGTCGACATAGCGCGTACCGTAATCACCCACACGCACATGCATCTGTTCTTCCCAGTCATCTTCGGGCTCATTGGTCACGACGGAAATGGCCCCGCCCGCGCTATTGCGCCCGAACAGCGTGCCTTGCGGCCCCTTCAGCACTTCGACGCGCTGAATATCATCGAAGGTGAGCAGCGCACCGCCGGTCTTACCTGTGTAGACCCCGTCTTCATAGATGCCGATGGGCGAATCGGTGCCGATGCCGAAATCCGTGACACTGATACCACGTAGCGAGTACACCGGCTGGGTTGGCTGCGAACCGTCGACAAACAGACCGGGAATGTAGCCATTCATCTTGGACAAATCGGTCGCGGCCAGTGTGTCGATCTGTTGCTGGGTGACGATCTGCATTGCAATCGGCACATCCTGCACTTCCTGGGTGCGACTCTGCGCCGTCACGGTCACGTTACCCAGACTGACCGCCGCATTCTTGTCCGCTTTTGCGGTGCCCGGCTGTGCACTGGGCGGTGTGCTGGTGGCTTGCACATTGTTTTGGTTTTGCACGTTGGGGGCAGGCTGCGTTTGCGCCATGGCACCTGCGCATAACAGCAGCGAAAGCGCGACACCGTTGCCCAGAATGCTGCGCAGACAAACGGCGAGTTTTCGTTGACGAATCGGCATCATTGCTCCCCTTCGATGATCTTGTAACGACCCTGGCGACAAAGCTATCTGGCTGAACCGACCGCATCGTCTGCGCATGAAAGCCATGTCTGACGAAGATCGGTAACGCATCTGCTTATTGGCATCAGCACGAGTCCTGGTTGCTTTTCGGTGCAATACCGAAACAACACCAAACAATCCATGCCCCCGTTATAGATAGTGATGCACCAAGGGTGGGTCTACGTGAGGACGGTTCGGGCCGATTCGATGCCCGATCATTACGCCTCCAAGACGTCGCATGGCCGCTCCCACGAGTGACTGTATAGCGTGGCTGGGCCATGTGATGCGTTCTTCGCCCGGCACAGCACAGGGACAATTTCGGACAATTGGAAAACTCGGACTCCAGCCGCGGGCTCTTGCCGATCGCCGCGCCAGGTTTCGGATGAACTGGCCGCTTAAGTCTCTACGACAGGTCTTTGGCTTCGCACAAAGTAACGTCCGTCCTCCAGGGTTTCGAACGCGGTGTGGGTCGATATGAATACCGTCAGTGAAAGTGTCGTGTCATCCACCAGGAATGACGAAGCGATCTTTCCCGCCGGCGTTGCCGGCCTTTCCACCGGATTTCCTGTGGGGCGTATCCGCATCGGCATGCCAGATCGAGGGCACGACAAGCGAGGACGATCAAGGTCGCTGGGGACTGGGGTACCTTCATGCGAACAACGCCAATGCCGACTTCGCACCGCGAAGTTGGCAGGCATGTTCGATGAATTCGAGGACTTGCTGCCGCGAAACCGTGGCAACATTGACCGCACGGATGCGCGCCTGGATTGGCATACTCCCAGCGACAATAGGGACGTAGGCTTGGTTTTAAACAACCTCTTCAATAAACGCCATGTCATCCGCGAGGGCAACGACACCACCGATGTATTCGGCATCCCTTACGCCAAGAACACACCACGGCGCATTGGGTCTGGCATTCCGTATCAATTCTGAGCATCCATGAACTCACCTGACCACTCCAACCTGACCGGCAAGCTGCAACGCATGCGCGCCGCGCATGCGGCTGATCCGATGCCATCTTGGGATGCCCGCGCGAAGCGGCTGCTCGCGCTGGAGACGATGCTGCATGAGCAGCGCGTTGCCTTCGCCGCTGCCATTTCGGCGGACTTCGGCCAGCGCCCCTCGGAAGAAACCGACTTGCTGGAATTCTTTCCCAGCCTGTCCGGTATCCGCCATGCGTTGCGCCATGGTCGCCGCTGGATGCGTGCGCAGCGCTCACTGGCGGGGCTTGCCTTCCTGCCCGCGCGCAATGAGGTAATACCACAACCGCTGGGCGTCATCGGCATCATCGTGCCGTGGAACTATCCGCTGTATCTGGCCATCGGCCCGATAGTCGACGCTTTGGTCGCCGGCAACCGTGTCATGGTGAAGATGAGCGAATACACACCACGTTTCTCGGCGCTGTTCGCCGAACTCGTGTCGAAGTATTTCAAGAGCGATGAGGTGCTGGTGGTCAACGGCGATGCCGATGTCGCGCAGGCATTTTCTGCACTGCCGTTCGACCACCTGCTGTTTACCGGCTCCACCGCGGTTGGCCATCATGTGATGCGTGCCGCGTCCGCGAACCTGACGCCGGTGACGCTTGAGCTGGGCGGCAAATCGCCGGCGATCATCGGTCCGGGCGCGCGCTTCGACAACGCGGTGGAGCGCATCCTGTTCGGCAAACTGGTGAACGCCGGACAGACCTGCATCGCACCGGACTATGTGTTGCTGCCGCGTGCGCGTGTGCCGGATTTCATCGACGCAGCGCGGCGCGTGGCCACACAGATGTATCCACAGCTCGCGCAGAGCACGCAATATGCGAGCATCGCTTCCGATCGCCAATACCAACGCCTCGTCGCGCTGCGCGACGGCGCACTTGCCGCCGGTGCGCGCGTGCATCCGTTGAGCGAGGCGACCGATGATCCGGCGCGCCGCCTGCTGCCGCCGCAGCTGCTGAGTGAAGTCAACGACACCATGGACGTGATGCAGGAGGAAATCTTCGGACCGCTGCTGCCGCTGTTGCCGTACGACTCGATCGACGAAGCCATCGCCTACATCGCCGCTCATCCGCATCCCTTGGCGCTATACCTGTTCGAGCAGGACCAGGGGCTGATCGACAGCGTACTGGCGCGCACCATCGCCGGCGGCGTCAGCATCAACGACACGCTGTACCACATCGCCCAGCATGGCCTGCCGTTTGGTGGCGTGGGCGCGTCAGGTATGGGCGGTTACCACGGCGAGGCCGGCTTCCGCACGTTCTCGCATATGAAACCGGTATTCCGGCAGGCGCGCTTCAACGGCGCCGGCCTGATGAGCCCGCCGTACGGCGCACGGTTTCGCCACATGCTGGAGTTGTTGCTCAAGCGTGGCTGAGCTCTGGAGGTAACTTCGCGAGCATAAAAAAATCCCCGCTCGCGCGGGGATTTTTCGTTTCATGTCGCTGCAAAAACTTCGATTAGAACTTGTACTGCGCCGACAGGCTCAGCACGTTGCCGTAGTCTTCGGAGTAGCCCGTCAGCGTATCGAGGGTGGCGCTCTGCGCAGCGTTGATCGATGCGTTGTTGACGAACACATGCTCGTACGACGCGTTGAGCTGGAAGTGCTCGGTGGCCTTGTAGCCAATGCCGATCGAGGCGAGCTTGCGCGACTCGTCAGGCACGCGCGGCTCGCGGTACTGGGCGGTGGTCGGGGTGGTATCGATCGCCACGCCAGCGCGCAAGGTGAGCTGGTCGTTGAGGTAGTACTCGCCGCCGAAGGAGACGTACCAGCTGTTGTGCCAGTCGAACGGCTGTACGGTGGTCGGCTGCGCCGGGTTGGCGTAGTTCACGGTCAGATTCTTGAAGACATCCCACTGGGTCCAATCCGCGTCCGCACCGAGACCCCACTTCTCTTCCTGGTGCCAGTAGCTGAAGCTGACCGTCGCCGGGTTGGTGAAATCAGCGGTACCGTTGGTATGCGTGAATGGCACACCGCCACCAAGCAGCGGTGCCACCGCCGGGTTGGAAAGCAGGGCGACAACGTTGTCCGGCACCGAGAAATTCGCCGTGCCTTCGAGGCGATGCGAGATCTTGGAGCGATAGTTGAACGCCAGTTTGTCCTGCGAGTCGATCTTCCACTCAGCGGCAAGCTGGTAACCCCAGGCCCAGTTATTACCGTTGAGCTGGCCATAACCATCGGTACCCGGCGGCACGATCGCGCCGACCTCGGCGCCCAGCGCCTGCGCCTGCGCCGGACTAATCTGGCCAGCCGCTGCCGCCTGCTGGATCAGACCCAGGCCGACCGAGTTGAAGTTGATCGCGTTGGACAGCGTCGCCGTGGTCTTCTCGGCGATGGCGCTGATACCGAGGCTGAGGTCGCTGTTGACGTCGAAGGACGCAGACAGCGTGGTATCCAGCGAAGTGAACTTGGACTCGATCGCGTTATAGCGACCCACCCAGTCCTGGTTGTAGTCAGTCTTGAAGCCGAACGGCACATCGAAAGCAGCGCCCACGTGGATGCCATCGGCAACCTTGGTGGCGAAATACAGTGCCGGTACCGGTAGCGTGGTGCCCGCATTACCACCGTTGTTGCCGCTGATCGGGCGACCCAGTGCATCGGTGGCCGTGCCGTTGAACTTGGTGCCGAAATTGATCGCCGTTATGTCCGCCTGCAGGTAGGTACCGTCCAGGTCGCTCATGGCAGCAGGATTGTTCGCCACCACCGAGACATCACCACCGGCGGTAGCAGAGCCGGCGTAAGCACGACCCATCGCCGTGGCGCTGTTGGCCAGGAGCTGGAAAGCACTTGCGTTGGCGACATTTGGCGCAACCAGCGCACCAACAATGGCGACGCTCAGCGCGGCGAGCGCGAGCGGACGGGCAGCGCCCGTGAGGGAACGGAAAGACATGTGCATCGGTTGCTCCTGCTTATTCGTATGGCGGATCGGGGTAATAACTGGGGCAACGGGTGCAATAATTCATACGCGCGTTTGAAGCCCCTGCGCCGCACTTTGCCCGCTCACACAAGGTGTTGCAAGTGCATTTGCAGCAAAGTGGCGAGGCCTGCCGACGTGCTCGGCCGGGCCATTGTTGCGATGGGTCCACCTGGCCAGGATTCCCGACATGCTGACTCGAAGCGCTCCCGGCTAACGGCCAGCACTGTTACCCTCACCGATATCCTGGGCATCCGTCCTAATCCATACAGCCTCAGCGGGAGGTCATGCCATGCAATGTTTTGTCTACGCGAGCCTGCGCAAAACCGACAGCTATCTGTGGCTGCCCCAGCGCGACGACTTTGACGCGCTGCCGGAGTCGCTGGTGTTGCTGCTCGGCGAATTGCGCTTCGTACTGGAGGTGCGCCTCGATGACCAGCGCAAGTTGCCGATCGAAGACACCGAACAAGTGCTTGAGCATCTGCGCACCCAAGGCTGGCACCTGCAGCTGCCGCCGCAGGAAACCTTGGCCACCGCCAATCATCTCGCCTACAAGCATTCCACCCGGGACGATCGGGACGAATGAATCGCGAAGCGTCCGCACGCACGGCCCATGGCTGGCGTTAACACTTGGTTACCGTCTGCAAGATCAACGATTTCTATACTGTCGCCATGACCCAGCCCAAATCGCGCCGCCGTCCTCCCCTCGTACAAGCTCTCGCCTGGTTCATTCCGGGGTTGGTCGCGGTAGCCGCCGCCGGCTTGGCCACGCATCCACTGGTGCTGATTCCGTTGCTACTGGCCAACGCACTGACCATGGCGGCGATCTGTCACGCGATCGGGTTCGATCCCGAACCACGCTTCGGTCGCACGGTATTGCGCCGCGGCGCAGCGCACCTGGTGATGTTTACCGGCTACACCGTGCTGGTATTCCTGCTGGTCGCGTGGCCGATGTTGCAACTGAGTCGGGCACCCAGCCTCAGCGTGGCGCTTGAGCTAGCCGCCGCGCTGGTGCTGGCACTGGCGGCACTGTGGCGCCTGTGGCCGGCGTTTGGGCTGGTGTTTGTCTGGGATGACGCTTACCCCACGCAGAGGGACGGCTCATGGATCTTCACCGCCACCCTGCGCAGCTTCGCGTTCGGTCGTCATCTGTCGCATGAAGAACGTTTCTTCAGCCACTTTCTGCCCGCCGCGCTGGCACTGCTGGTGCTGGCGTTCGGCGCAATCGCGCTGACCGGCCTGTACGGCGCGCTGCCTTCCGAACTGCGGATTGCTGCGTTGGCGCTGTACGGCATCGTGCTGTTACCGCTGGGCTGCCTGATCATTGCCAACCGCACGCTGCGCGCGCTGTTGTGCGGACGCCATGGCAAGCATGCAAAGTCTGCCGCCGCGGCACCTGCCGTCGCCCATAAAAGCTCGCCGACTCCGATCGCGGCAGCATCATTCGTTGCGACGCCGCTGAACGAGCAGGAGCGCACCGCTGGCACGCCGCAGCAGGCCGAAGCGCTGCTCGCCGCTACCCGCAACGGCGACATCGAGCGCGCCCTGGCGCTGGTGGAAGCTGGCGCCAACCCCAACACCGTGCCGGTGCCCGGGGATCGTGATCAACGCCCGGTGCTGATGCTGGCGGCGCTGCTACCCGATACCCGCCTGTTGCGTGCGCTGATCGCCAAGGGCGCCGACGTGAACCGGGCCAGTGGTGGCATTACTCCACTGCTCGCGGCCACTCGCGACAGTTGGCACGGTCGTGCCGAGGCGGTGCTGACCCTGCTCACCAACGGCGCCAGTCCGCTGGTTACCGATGCCGAAGGCAATACGCCGCTGCACGGCGCCGTGCTCAGTGCCGAGCCGGGCGTGGCGGCGATGCTGCTGGACGCTGCCGCACCGATCAACGCACTGAACAAGGCAGGCATCAGCCCGTTGGCCGTTGCCTGCCGCACCGCCAACTGGCCGCTGGTGAAGTTTCTGCTGGAACGCGGCGCCAAGCCTGCACCAGCCGACGGTGAACCGGCGCTGGTCGCCGCCAGCGGCATCGCCGACGACGACGTCACCGGTGTCAAGTTGCTGCTCAAGCATCGCGCCGCGGTAAATGCATTCGATGCCCGTCATCGCCATGCACTGCTGACCGCCGCTGCCGAAGGCCACGAACAGATCGCCCGTGCGTTGTGCGCGGCTGGCGCCGATGTCACCTTGTCCGACCACCACGGCAGCACTTCGCTGATGGAAGCGGCGCGCGCCGGCGCCAGCGGCATCGTGCAGCTGCTGGCCGAGGCACAGCCAGATGCGCGGGTGCGCGACAACCACGGCCGCGACGCCCTGACGCTGGCCTGCCAGTCGCCGCATGCCCATGGTGAAACCGTGCGCGCGCTGCTCGCCCTCGGGGCCGAACCGAAGGCCACCGGCAGCGACGGTCGCAGCCCGCTCGACCACGCCGCCGCCGCTGGGCGCTGGGACCTGGTCGCGCTGCTTGATCCGGAAACGCCGCTGCCTGCCAGTCACAGCCGTGACCTGCTCGCCGAAGGTGCCGATACCCCGGCACACTTGCTCGATGCGCTGCGCTTCGGGCATTGGGCGATTGTGTCGAGCTTTGCCGAACGCGTACGCGAATGGCCACAGGCGCAGCTGGCGCAGTTGTATCTGGACCTGACCACACCGGGTCTCGGTGCGGCGCGGCGCTGGTTGCTTGAACACGGCCTCGACGCCGAGACGCGGCTACCGTCCCAGCTACCCGACGATGCAGACGCCGCCGAAGCCACAGTGCCCGCGCTGGCGCCCATGGCTCGCCGTCTGTTTGATGCCCTGCTGCAACAGTTGCCGGCATCGACCGAGGCCCTGGATGACCTGCTGCAGGCCGGTGCCAGCCCGGCTGGCGCAGGCCTGCTGGCGCAAGCGCTGGCGCGCCTGAACGGCGCGGCGCAAAGCGCCGCGTTGCCACTGAACCTGCTTGAACGTGGCGCCGATCCGTTCGGTCCGGATGCGCGCGATCGCACCCCGCTGCACCTGGCCGTAGTCAACATGCAGCTCGAACTGTTGCAGGCGCTGCTGGCGCGCGGCTGCGATCCGAACACCCGCGATCGAGACGGTCGCACTCCGCTGTTTGCCGCGCTCGAACATGGTGCGCAGGCACTGCCGCTGGTGCGCGCTCTGATCGCCCATGGCGCCAACCCGGAAGCCGCCGATGCAAATGGCGAAACGCCACTCGGCCTGGCGCTGGAGCATCCAGCAGTGGAACGCTGGCTGGATTGGCGTGATTGGCAACGACCGAATCGCCCACTGCGCGCCGACGATCTGCCGGCCGCTGCCGCCGCCGGTGCCCTGGCTACGGTGCAGCGCCTGCTGGAGCTGGGTTTTGCGGTGGATACCCGCGACGATCAGGGTGCCTCGGCGCTATTGCGCGCCTGCGGCGCCGGTCATCGCGAAGTAGCCGCGTGTCTGCTCGACGCCGGCGCGGACCCGACACTGGCCGCCAGCAGCGGTGTGACGCCACTGGCTGCGGCAGTCGCCGCGCGCCGCGAGCCGTTGATCGGATTGCTGCTGGAACGCAAGGTCGCCACCGACCAGCGCCTGCCCAACGACACCACGGCACTGATGGTGGCCGCGGCGATGGGTTACCCGGAAATCGTCGACGCGCTGCTGGACGGCGGCGCCGATGTCAACGCGGTCGACGCCGGTGGACGCAGCGCGCTGCATGCAGCGGCGCAGTTTGGCTTCGAACACAACGACAGTCTGCGGGCACGCCGGTTATTCGACGGACTACTCAAGCATGGCGCCGAGATCAATCAGGCGGACAGCGAAGGCAAGACGCCACTGCTGCTATTGCTGGGTGCACAACTGCGCCCCGGCAGCGATTGCGATGCCACGCACATCGGCGCATTGCTGCCGCTGTTGCTGGATGCCGGAGCCAGGGTCGAGCACGCCGACCAGCGCGGCGTCACCGCGCTGCACGCCTGCGCGATGCACGCGTTGCTACCACCGGCGCGCGTACTGCTGTCGCGTGGAGCCGATCGCCACGCTGCCGACGCGTTCGGCCGCACGGCCGCCGACGTTGCGCGACAACTGGGGTATATCGATATCGCGCATGAGCTCGCTGCCCGTACCGGGTCGATTCCTAGCGTGCGACAAACCTTGCGTCAGCCGGCACAGCCGGCCGATTGACCTGCTGTCGGGGCAGCTTGTCCGGCGTATCGGTCCACAGTGACGGCGCTTGATGCGCGTATCGGCAGCGTGCGCCAGGCAGTCATTACCTGCGCCGTGTCGATGTCGGCAACGGGTTGGCCTGGCACGCCGCCAACCACCCTTACGGCACTTCCGCCGGCGCTGCGCGGCGCCCACATCGACGGCGGCCGGTTACCAAACAGCACCACCAGCGGACACCCCATGGCCGCAGCCAGGTGAGCCGGCCCGGTATCTACCGAGACCATGCTGTGGGCCACTTCCAGCAGCGCTTTCAGGCGGCCGATCGGCAGCACGGCGGCGCCAATCCTGAGCGACGTCGTATCGGTGACCGCCATCAGGCTATCGAGATAGGTCGCCTCGGCCGGCGATCCGCAAAACAGGATCTGTGCCTGTGGCATGCGGTAGGCAATGGCCCGCGCCAGTGCGGCCCAGCGATGGGCCGGCCAGGATTTGTCGTCATCGTCGGCTTCGCGCACGCCGTTCCAGCGCATGGTGCGCTTGTTGGCGGGCTGCAGCAGCACCAGTTGACGTCCCAGCATGCCTTGCGCGCGTAGCCACGCATCACGGTCCTCCCGCTCGGCCGCACTGACCAGCAACTGTGGCGCGGTGCCGCTGTCCGCTGACAGCGGCGGATAAGTCTCGCGGAACGCGGCGGGCGTCGTGTCGCCGAAGCGCAGCAGCCAGTCGATCCAGTGCTCGTCCTTCAGCATCGTCATGTCCTGGATGAACTGGCAATGGTCGGCGGGCACCCCCGCCAGCGCCAGCATCGGGCGCACCTTGGTACGTGCGCGTGGATCAGGTTCGCAGACGTAGAACGGCGACTCGCGCAGGCGTCGCAGCGCAAGTGCGGCACGCCAGCGTTGTGGCTGCACCCACAGTGATCCGTACTGGCTGCGCAAGGGGATCAGCCCGGCGACTTCGGGCTGGGCCGAATAGAGTGCCGGCGTCCAGTCTCCCAGTGCCAGCAAGTGACACGGCTGACCGTAGCGCAAGTGCAACTTGCGCAGCAGCGGCTGCAGCAGGATCGTGTCGCCGACCCGGCCAAGGCGGATCACAACCGGGCTAATCACTGCGGCATTGAGTCATGGGCATGCTTCAAGCAACGTCGCGGATGGCGTCCGGTTGACGCCGGGTGGCGGATGGCTGGGGGGACTGATCGCAGGAACATACTCTGGCCCCCATATTTTCGTCCCAGAGTGTTGGGCTTTGCTGCGCTCACCCCAACCTACGCACGGCCGATCAGTGGCTGACACGGTCGCCAGGAGCCCCCACTCAACGCGTAGGTTGGGCTGAGCGCAGCGAAGCCCAACGTTCCCCCAGCCAAGGGTCAATCCTCACTGCGAAGCGGGACATCGGCATTACGCAAGCGTTCGCGTTCGGCACCCGGCTCGGCGTCGGCTTCGAACAGATGCTCCAGGTCGACCAGCGCATCGAGGGTGCTCTGGATCAGTTTGGTTTCGTCGTCATAGACCAGCGACTGCTTCCTCAGCAGATCTTCGTCGTAGCGACGGAAGCGCTCCACCCGATCCACCGCGAGTTCGCGCGACAGGCCCAGCGCCTCCAACGTCTTGCGGGTCATCTTGAGACTGGAGTGGAACGTCTCGCGCACCGGATCGCTCACACCCAGGTCCATCAAACGGAATACATGCTGGCGATTGCGAGCGCGGGCGACGATCTTCAGATGCGGGTATAGCCGGCTCACCAGGCGTGCGGTGCGCAGGTTCGCTTCTGGATCTTCGGTGGCCAGCACGAATACCTCGGCCTTGTCGGCTTGCGCCGCGCGCAGCAATTCCGGTCGCGCTGGGTCGCCGAAGAACAGGTTGATGGGGCCGAAGCGTCGCGCGAAATCCACCTGGTCGACCGAGGGTTCCAGTGCCACGAATGGGATGCCCTGCGCACGCAGCACGCGGGCAATGATCTGTCCGACTCGGCCAAAGCCGGCAATGATCACTCGCGGCGTTTCAGTATCGATCGTGTCGAATTCGCGCGTCGGCTTTTTCGGCTTCACATTCAGCAGCTTTGCCGCCAGCACCACCAGCAGCGGCGTCAACGCCATCGACAGCGTGATCGCCAACACCAGCATGTCACGCTGGCCAACCTCGATCAGCTGCTGCTCGGCGGCCTGCCTGAGCAACACAAAGGCGAACTCGCCACCGCAAGCCAGCAACACCACCAGGCGCAGCGTATCGGAGCGATTGAGCCCGCCCAACAGCCGTCCCAGCGGCCACAGCAGCAAGCTCTTCAGTAGCAATAGCCCCGCCACCAGCGCGAACACGAGCCCGGGTCGGTGCCACAGCAGCGACAGATCCATCGACATGCCGACGCTGATGAAGAACAACCCCAGCAGCAAACCCTTGAACGGCTCAATATGCGATTCCATGTCGTGTCGGTATTCCGAATCGGCCAGCAGCACGCCAGCGAGAAACGCGCCCAGCGTCGCCGAGACCCCAGCCAGCTCCATCAGCAGCGCAACGCCCATCACCACCAGCAACGCGGTGGCGGTGGATACCTCCAGCGAATCGGCGCGCGCCACAAAGCGAAACACCGGGCGCAGCAGATAGCGCCCGCCGATCACCACCGCCAGGATCACCCCGATCGTGCGCAGCACGGCGAACAAGTCAAACCCGTGCCTGCCTGAGGAGGACGCCAGCAACGGCACGGCGGCAATCAGCGGAATCGCCGCCAGATCCTGAAACAGCAGGATCGAGAACACCTGTCGACCATAGGCGGAGCCGGCCTCCTTGCGCTCAGCCAGAATCTGCAGGCCAAATGCCGTGGACGATAGCGCCAGACTGCCGCCGACTATCGCCGCGGCATTGCCCGACAGGCCAAACCAGTAGAACGCGACCACGGCGATGATCACGCTGCAGCTCAACACCTGCAGCAGACCGGTACCGAACACCGATCGACGCATCACCCACAGGCGCTGCGGCGACAGCTCCAGACCGATCACGAACAGCATCAGCACGATGCCGAACTCGGAAATCGTCGCGACGCCGGCCGTGTTGCTGATCAGTCCCAGCAACTGCGGCCCGATGACCACACTGGCAAGCAGATAGCCCAGCACCGAACCGAGCCGGAAGCGCTTGGTCAACGGTACCGCGATAACCGTCGCCAGCAGAAACACCACGGCCGTCCGCAAAAAATGTTCGCTGTCCACGGGTGGCGACTCCGAGCAGAGGAGTCCCGATTATTCCACGCAGTCCGGGTCTGTGCGGCCCCGATCTTCCGGTCGCCTGCCCTCACTGCAGGCATGCTGAAAAAGATCAGGCCCGCACTTGGCGGGCCTGATCTGCGACATGGGCGAGGCAACCGCCTCGCCATGGATGTGCCGCTTACTTCCTGGAAGCGTCCTTCAGGCCACGATTGATCAGCATCGGCTCGATCACCGGATCCTGGCCGCGCCAGTCCTTGTACATCTTCGCCAGATCCTCGGTGTTGCCGCGCGAAAGGATCATCGCGCGGAAACGATCACCGTTCTCGCGGGTCAGGCCACCGTGCTGCACAAAGCCGGCGAACGCGTCGTCGGCCAGCATCTGCGTCCACAGATAGGCGTAGTAGCCGGCCGCGTAGCCGTTGCCCCAGATGTGCTGGAAGTAGCTGGAGCGGTAGCGTGGCGGCACATAGCTGAGGTCGATCTTGTCATTCTTCAGCGCGGCGGCTTCGAACGCATCGGCATCCTGCAGCGGGGCATCGGCACCGAGCGTGTGCCAGTCCATGTCAAGCAGGGCAGCGGCGACCAGCTCGGTCATGTTGTAGCCGCTGTTGAACTTGCCGGCCTTTTTCAGCTTGTCGACTAGTGCCTGCGGCATCGGCTCGCCGGTCTTGTAGTTCTTCGCATAGTGGGCGAACACCTGCGGATCGGTCGCCCAGTGCTCGTTGAACTGCGACGGGAATTCGACGAAATCACGCGCGGTCTGGGTGCCGGACAGCGTCGGGTACTGCTCGTCGGCAAACATGCCGTGCAAGCCGTGGCCGAACTCGTGGAACATGGTGATCACGTCATCCATCGACAACAGCGCCGGCTGGCCGGGCGCCGGCTTGGCGAAGTTGGTGACGTTGTAGATCACCGGCTTCTGACCGAGCAGCTTGGACTGGCTGACCAGGTTGTCCATCCAGGCGCCACCGCCCTTGTTGTCGCGCTTGAAATAATCGCAGTAGAACAACGCCAGCGACTTGCCGTCCTTGTCGAACACTTCAAACACGCGCACGTCCGGCTGATACACCGGGATGTCCTTGCGCTCCTTGAAGGTCAGCCCGTACAGCTGGTTGGCGGCGTAGAACACGCCGTTCTGCAATACGTTATCCAGCTCGAAGTACGGCTTGATCTGGCTTTCATCCAGGTCGTACTTGGCCTTGCGCACCTGCTCGGCGTAGAAATCCCAGTCCCACGGCTGCACCTTGAACGTGCCGTGCTGCTGATCGATCACGGCCTGGATGTCTTTCGACTCAGTCGTTGCGCGGGCGGTAGCCGCCGGCACCAGCTGCTCCATGAACTTGATCGCCGTTTCCGGCGTCTTGGCCATCTGGTCGTCCAGCTTCCACGCCGCATAGCTCGGGAAGCCGATCAGCTTGGCCTGCTCGGCGCGAATCTGCGCCAGCCGCTCGATGATCTTGCGGGTGTCGTTCGCGTCGCCTTTCTCGGCGCGGTTCCAGGATGCCTCGAACAGTGCCTGGCGGGTATCGCGATCGCTCAGGTCCTGCAGCAGGGGCTGCTGGGTGGTGTTCTGCAGCGTCAGCACGTATTTGCCATCAGCGAGCTTGCGATCCTTGGCGGCCTGCGCGGCAGCAGCGAGCTCGGCATCGGTCAGACCGGCGAGCTTGGTCTTGTCGTCGATCACCAGCGCGCCGTCCTTGGTGGCAGCCAGCAGCTTGTTGGTGAACGACGTGCTGAGCGTGGATTCTTCCTTGTTGAGATCCTTCAACTTGCTCTTGTCGGCTTCGGACAACTTGGCGCCGGCATGCACGAAGTTCTTGTAGACCACTTCGACGAGGCGTGCCGATTCCGGATCGAGCTTCAGCGTGTCGCGCTGGTTGTAGATCGTCTCGACGCGCTGGAACAGCTTGTCGTTGAGGTAGATCGCGTCCTGATGCGCCGCCAGCCGGGGCGCCTCGTCTTCCTGCACTTTCTGCAGCGCATCGTCAGTGTTGGCACCGGCCACTGCGCCGAATACCTGCATCACGCGGCCGAGCATGACGCCGGATTTCTCCATCGCCACGTAGGTGTTCTCGAAGGTCGGGGCATCCGGGTTGTCGGCGATCTTCTGGATCTCCGCCAACTGCTGCTTCATGCCCTCTTCGATCGCCGGCTGGTAGTCGGCGTCATGGATCTTGTCGAACGGCGGCGCTTCGAACGGCAGCGTGCTCGCGTTGAAAAATGGATTGCTGCTCATGTCGGTTGCTGCCGGTGCGGCCGCTGCGGCCGTGCTGGCGGCGGCCACCGAGGCGGTCGTCGCGGGTGAGGTGGCGGCGCCATTCGGCTGCTGCGAGCAGGCGGCTAGAGCCATCGTGGTAGCAATCACAATAAGGCGGAGACGGGGCATCTGGTTTTCCCAAGTGGCGCGTCCGGGCCCGGACACGGTAAGTCGTGACCCCCGACTTTACCCAGTCAAAGGGGGTTTCTCCTAGCCCACAAGTCATGCTTGGACGACAGCCCAGCGCCCACTGGCCAGGTTTCAGGCCGCCCGCATGTCGCGCAATTTCCAGGCGGCCCCGATCAGCAGGTACAGCCGGTGGCGGACCACGCTCATCGGCAGGTCGGTGAGCAGATCCACCTCGGTATGCAGGTCGGCGACCTTGGCGCTCACCTCGGCGGCGGGGTCGGTGGTCCCCAGGCTGGTATCCACTGCATCCGGATCCGGCTGCGCCGTGCGCCAGCGCTCAAACAGGCTGTCATCGCGCAACGCCTGTTGCAGCGCGGCCGCAAAGTCGTTCGGACCGGCACCATCGTATGCAAACTGGGGATCGGCCCCGCGCGCATGGGCCAGATCGGCGATGGAAAGGTAATAGTGGTTGCGGGCCATGTTGTCTCCGACGGTGGGGTGCGCATGCCTATCCAAGCACGATGGATGTGAAGCTCACCCCAAGACCGCCACCGCCGCCGTCAGCCGTTTCGCCGCCTGCGCCGGCTCCACCCCATGCGGCAACACACCCAGACATGGCGCTGCCAGCAGTTCGCCCAAGGTCGCCAGGTTTTCTTCCAGCGCAGCCATCGTCGGATCGATACAGTTGCCGATCCAGCCAAGCAGGCGGCAACCATCGGCCTCGATCGCCCGCGCGCTGAGCAACGCATGGTTGAGACAACCCAGCCGCATGCCGACCACCAGGATCACCGGCAGCTGCCATCGCTTGGCGATATCCGACGCAAACAGTCCCGGCGCCAACGGCACCAGCCAGCCACCGACGCCTTCGACCACCACCCGCTGATGCCCACCGCACAGCTGATCGAACGCGGCGCGCATCGGCGCCAACGAAATCTCCACGCCGGCATGCGCCGCAGCCAGGTGCGGCGACAGCGGATCGCGTAATGCGATCGGATTGATCAAGTCATAGGGCAGCGATTCGCTGCTGGCCGCCTGCAACGCCAGCGCATCGTCGTTGCGCCATCCCTGCGGGGTTTCCACGCAGCCACTGGCCACCGGCTTCATCCCGCAGGCGGTATATCCGGCGTCACGCAAGGCATGCAGCAACGTGCACGCCACATGGGTCTTGCCGATGCCGGTGTCAGTGCCGGCGATGAACACAGAGCGCCTCATCCAAGGCCTCGACACAACAGCATCTGAAAACACCTCGTCGATATCCATTGCCCACGTTTGTTCTGATTCAAAAACACGCCTCCGAATGACCGGGGCGCATAATAGACCTTTGCGATCGAACCTTTGCGCCTGGGATCATCCATGTTTGAACTGAAGCCCGATATTTACGCCAGCAAACGCGAACACTACGAAGACCTGCAACAGCAGGCGCGCGGCCTGCTCACTGGCGAGCGCGACCTGATCGCGAACGCCGCGAACTTCAGCGCACTGATCTATCACAGCCTGCCCGACCTGAACTGGGCCGGCTTCTACCTGTACGACGGCAACGAACTGGTCGTCGGCCCGTTCCAGGGCAAGCCCGCATGCATCCGCATCGCACTAGGTCGCGGCGTCTGTGGCACCGCCGCGCAGACGCGGGAAACCCAACTGGTACGCGACGTAAACGCGTTCGACGGACACATCGCCTGCGACGCCGCCTCGCAATCGGAAATTGTGGTGCCGCTGATCAAGGCGGACAGCACCCTGCTCGGCGTTTGGGATGTGGACAGCCCGGTCATCGACCGCTTCGACGAGGATGATCGAGCGGGGATGGAGGCGCTGTGCGCGGTGTTCATGGAGGCTGCGCGCGGCGGATGATTTGCGCGGGACGCGATTAAAACCGCGCTCTGCCCCCTCTCCCTTCGGGAGAGGGGGCAGAGCTTAGGGAGAGGGGGCAGAGCGCGGCGTCATGCGTTCTTCAGCGCTCGCGGCCCTGGTGCGAACCCTCGCGCGGCTGCCGCAGCAAAGTCATTACGGCTTGTCGTGCCTCCTCCACACCCGTACCAGCGGAAGAAGAAAACACCTGCGCGGTAGCGTGCAACCCCTCCGCCGCGAATTGCTTGAGCAGCGTTGCCAGCGCCTGCGTGGCCTGGCCGCGCGAAAGCTTGTCGGCCTTGGTCAGTAGCAGGTGGCAGGGCAACTGGGTGGCGAAGCAAAACTCCAGCATCAGGCGGTCGAACTCTTTCAGCGGGTGTCGGATGTCGACAATCAGGATCAGTCCGCGCAAGCTGCGCCGCTGGTGCAGATAGGCGTCGATCTCCAGCTTCCAGTGTTCGCGCATTTCCAGCGGCACCTTGGCGTAGCCATAGCCGGGCAGATCGATCAGGCGCACATCCAGCGGTGGCTGGCCGTCGACCTGGGCCGGTGGCGGCAGGCTGAAAGCCACCATCTGCTGGGTGCGGCCGGGAGTCTTGGACGTGCGCGCCAGGCCTTTGTGGTTGGTCAGCGCGTTCAGCGCACTGGACTTGCCGGCATTGGAGCGGCCGGCAAACGCCACTTCGGCGCCTTGATCGGCGGGTAGCTGGCTGATTCGATGGGCGGCGAGCACGAATTGCGCGCCTTGCAGGGGATTCGACATGAGATGGTTTGACCAAGGTACGGTGGCACAGGGATAATTCTTCGGTTTCTGCCCACTGCAGGCCTGATGGCTTGTCAGCGGCAGCGTTTGCAAGTCTTTTGGGAGTCAAGTGTATGAGTTTTCGGCCCGCTGGTTTTCGGCCCGCTGTTCTTGGATCCGCCGTAGCTCTTGTGTTCGCACTGTCTGCCAGTGCGCTGATGGCACAAGAAGCCCAGCCGAAGACCTCCGCCCCCGCTGCTGCCAGTACGGCGGCAAAGCCGGCGGCAGCGGCCAGTGCTGCCGCAGCGCCTGCCGCCGCCAGCACGCCGGTAGCCGAAGCCGCGGTCAAGCCCGGTGACGCCACCGCTGGCCAGGCCAAGGCCGCCGTGTGCGGTGCCTGCCATGGTCTGGATGGCAACTCGAGCGACCCGCAGTACCCGAAACTGGCCGGCCAGAGCGAACAGTACATCGTTCATCAGTTGACCAGCTTCAAGGCCGGCAAGCGGCAGAACCCGATCATGCTGGGTATGGCCACACCGCTGTCCGAGCAGGACATGCACGACATCGGAGCCTATTTCTCCAGCAAGACCCCGCTGCCCGGCGTCGCCGATCAGGCGCTGGTGGCACACGGCGAAGAGCTGTTCCGCCAAGGCGATCCCAAGCGTGACATCCCTGCCTGCATGGCTTGCCACAGCATTGACGGTCGCGGCAATCCGGGCGCGATGTATCCGGAGCTGACCAGTCAGCACGCGCAGTACATCCAGGCCACGCTGAAGGCCTGGCACGACGGCGCCAAGTGGGGCGATGACGCGCATTCGCAGATCATGCCGTCGATCGCGCAGAAACTGGACACCGACGATATTGCTGCGTTGGCAAGCTACGTCGAGGGTCTGCACACCGCGGACAACCAGCCGCCTGCTGCTTCGCCCTGATCGATGACGCGCCGGCCTGATGCCGGCGCTTTCGGTTTTACGCCCTTCCGTTCGAGATGTTCCATGTCGAGGTGTTCCATGTTGAAGCGTCTGCCGATTTTGTGTGCCGCCCTGCTCGCGCTTGCCGCCTGCAGCCATGACAACGGCAACAGTGCCGCTGTGTCATCCACACCGGCCAGCACAACGACCGCCGCGACAACCACGGCAACGGCAGCCAGCCGCGCCGCTCCGGCGAGCACGGCTGCGGCTCCGGCCACAGCGGCCAGCGCCGCACCAGCCGCCAGCAGCACGACCGCAGCAACCCCGCCCCCGTCAGCGCCACCAGCCGCGCCGTTCGTCGACAGCGGCAAGTGGGTCGAAGGCAAGAATTACTTCCTGATCGATCCCCCGCAGCCGACCAGCCACCCGGGCAAGATCGAAGTCACCGAGGTGTTCTCCTACGCCTGCCCGGCTTGCAACCAGTTCCACGCCAGCATGGATCAGCTGGCCGCGAGCCTGCCCTCGAATGCCGTCGTCAACTATCTGGCCGCTTCGTTCCGTCCGGATGAGAACTGGCCGTTGTTCCAGCGCGCGTTTTATGCGGCGCAGGCTTTGGGTGTGGTCGACAAGACACACGACGCGATGTTCGACGCCTCCTGGAAAACCGGCGAGCTGTCCACCTATGACCTGCAGGCCGGCAAACCCAAGCCGCGCGAGGCATGGCCGACGCTTGACGATGTCGCGAAGTTCTATGCCAAGTACGGCGTTGATCCGAAGCAGTTCATCGGCGTCGCCAACTCGTTCAGCATCAACACCCAGATGAAGCGCGCCGATGACCTGATGAAGGCTTACGGCGTCGACAGCACGCCCACCATCATCGTCAACGGCAAATATCGTCTCACCACGGTTTCGGCCGGCGGCGTACCGCAGACCATTGAATTGACTCAGTGGTTGGTGGCCAAGGAAGCGGCCGGCAAGTAAGCGATCCACAGTTCGCCGTTCGTCCAGCAGCCGCCCACCCGAAGAGAAGCCTCATGTTCAAGCGATTTGCCCGTCTACATGTGCTCACCCTGCTTGGCGGCCTGCTGCTGACCAGTGCATGCACGGCCCAGTCCAGCGCGCCTGCACCGTATACGGAAGGCAACGAGTACGTAACGTTGCCTGGCCCGCACCAGCGCTACAGCAGCGATGGCAAGGTGGAAGTGGTCGAAGTGTTTTCCTACGGCTGCATCCATTGCGCGCATTTCGCGCCGATCGCCGAAAAACTGCGCAAGGAGCTGCCTGCGGGCGTGGTATTCAAACTCGTGCCGGCGCCGTTCAGCACCGAATGGGTGCCGTTTGCGCGCGCCTACTACGCGGCGAAGCAGCTCGGCGTGGTCGACCGCACCCATCTGCAGCTGTTCGATGCAAAATTTGCACAGAACTACCCGATCAATTCGATGGATGAACTGGCCGACTTCTATGCCCGCGAAGGTGTGGACCGCGCACAGTTCATGCGCATCGCTACATCCGACGCGACCACCACGCAGTTGAAGAGCGATCTTGCACTGATCCAGAAATGGGGCGTGGATGGCACCCCCAGCATCGTGGTCGACGGCAAGTACAAGGTGACCAACATTCAGACGCTGGACGAACTGGCAGCGGTAGCCCTGTGGCTGGCCAAGCGCGAGCAGAGCGGCAAATAAGCCGGTCAAGGGCGCCTAGCCCGCGGCAGCTGACGCGCTGTTCATATCGGCAGGATCATGCTCGACCGCGTTGTCCGGTCGGCGGCTCAATCGCCGCGGCCGGTGGCATCCCTTTCCTGTGTAGTGTGTTGCGATGACCCGCGCCGCCATTCTCCAAGCCGATCCCGCCGAGCGCCGCCTGCGCCTGCTCAGCTGCAACATTCTGGCCGGCGCCAGCGTGCGGCGTTACAGCGAATACGTTACCCGCAGCATCAACGCGGTGCTGCCCGGGCGCAACAAAATGGACAACCTCGATCAGCTGGCCGAGGTGTTGCCGCAGTTCGACGTGATCGGTTTGCAGGAGGCCGATGCCGGCAGTCTGCGTTCGGGCTTCCTCAACCAGACCCGCTACCTGGCGGAAACCGCCGGCATGCCGTTCTGGAGCCATCAGCCGAACCGCGCGATGGCTCGCGTCGCGCATTCCGCGAATGGCCTGATCAGCCGACTGGAGCCGCATTCGGTGCTGGACTACCAGCTACCCAGCCGCATTCCCGGCCGCGGCGCGCTGCTGGCGCAGTTTGGCGAAGGTGACAACGCGCTGGCGGTGATGATCGCGCACCTGTCGTTGAGCGCACCGGCGCGTGCGCGTCAGCTCGGCTTCATTGCCGAGTTGCTACACGATTTTCCGCACGCCATCCTGATGGGCGATCTGAACACCGAACCGGGCAGCGTGGAGATGCGCCAACTGTTTACCAAGTGCAACCTGCAGCCACCGGCGCAATCGACCCTGACGTTTCCCAGCTGGAAACCGCGGCGTGCGCTGGACCACATCCTGACGTCGTCGGCGATCCAGCTGGACAAGGTGTGGACGTTGCCGCAGGCATTCTCCGATCACCTTCCGCTGGCAGCGGAAATCCGCATACCCATGCATGTCGGCGGCATCTCGCGGGGTGCCCATCGATGAGCGCGCACTGGACCAAATCGAGCTGGCCACGACTGGCGCTGCCCTGGCTGCTGTTGCTGGTCGTGGGGCTGGCGGCGGCGGCGTTGCGCTATGACCTGATCGAATCCAGCGCCATGGCGGACCTGTGCAGCAGCGGCCAGGCTTCGGCGTGGTGCGGCAGACGACTGTGGTTGATACTCGGCTTTCAGCATCACGCCTATGACGTCAGCCTCTACGGGGTTGTCGCCTTGGCCGCAGCGATACTGTCGCTGTGGCGAAAACAAGTCTGGATAGCCTGGCTGGCCGCCGCCTTGGGAGTTTTCGCGCTGCAGCTGTATTGCGTCGAGCCCGGCGCGCTGGCGTTGCTAATCGGCAGCCTACGCCTGCTGCGACTGCAGGCGCAGCGACTGCCGGGCATGCCACCAGCCGAGCAACACCGGCAACGCGATCGACAGGTTCAATCCCAGCCATAACCACGCCACCGGCGTCAGTCCCGACTCCTGCCACACCACGCCGGCCCCCAGCAGCGGCAGGCAGGCGGCTAGAAAGCGTTCTTCCAGACGCGGCATCAATGTGCTGCGCTCGGACAGCCATGCGACCAGCGCATAACCCGCGCATGGCAGCTCGAACAGGCCGAGCGGCAGGTCCCGGTAGCGCCCATCAAACACCAGCAGCAGTCCGTAATAGGTCAGCACGAACAGCCAGCCCAGTCGCAGCCACGCGGCTGGCGCCGATAGCGGTTGCACGGCGCCGGCCAGTCGTGCGGCGATCCAGCGCGCCAGCAGCAGCATCGTCACCAGTGCCAGCGCACAGGCGCTCAACGCCACTGTCCATTCCCACGCATCGCGGCAAGCGAACCACATCTGCCGAAACTGCCAGGCAAGCGCGCAGCCGCTGGCAAAGCCAGCTAGCAGCAGTGCCGCCCAGCCACGCCGGTCTCGCCAACCACGACGCCAGCCGCCGACCAACCCGAACAGCCCCGCTGCTACCGCGCCAGCGAGCCAGCCCGCCCACCAGCGTGGCTCCTCGGTTACCGGACCCACCATCGAAAACTTCGGCCTGGCATAGCGGTCGAAAATGCCCCAGTAGCCGCCAGCGGTGCCTTCCTGCTCGCGCTTCCATGGCTGATCAAATGCTTCGATCACGTTGTACGGCATCTGCACCGTGGCGGCGTAACGCAGGAATTCGCGCAGATAGCGGGCCTCGTTGACCAGGCTGGCATCGGCGGCCTGGCGCGCACGCCCGGCGCTGGGCCAGCCGGTTTCGCCGATCATCACCTGATGCCCGGGAAACGCGTGCTGCACCTTTGCGTAGACATCGGCGACATGCCGTATCGCGCCTTCCGGAGGCACCGGCTGATCCTCCCAGTACGGCAGGATATGGATGGTGATGTAGTCCACCGAATCGGCCAGCTCGGGATGTCGCAACCAGAACTCCCACACGTCGGCATAGGTCACCGGCACCTTGATCGCCGCACGCACTTCATGCAGATAGCCGGCCAATTGCGCCGACGACAACTCGCCCCGCAACAGCACTTCGTTGCCTACGATCACTCCACGCAACACCTGCGGGTTCTTGCGCGCGGTGGCGATGCCGAGCTGGATTTGCTCTTCGTTCGATTTGGGATCAGCTCGGAGCCAGATGCCCATCAGCACCTTCATGCCGTAGCGGCCGGCAATTTCCGGCACCGCGCTGAGGCCTTGTCCCTGCGAATACGTGCGCACGCAGTCGAAGCGTTGCGACAACGCACGCAGGTCCGTATCGATTTGCTGCGGGCTGATGAATGCGTCGGGATCGAGCGGGGTTTCGCCCTTGCCGCGAAACGGCGAGTACGACACACAGGCAATCCGTGTCGATGGCGCATCCGGCAACACCACCGGCCGGCCAATCGCCCACCACCAGTACGCCCCGACCAGCGCCAGCGACACGAGCAACAGCCAGGCCAACCCGTGCCGGCGATACTGAGGCGTAGGTGCTGACGGCATACCGATCCCGAAGAAGCTGAAGACGAAGCAGCCCAGCTTAACAGGCGCCCGCAGGTGCGCTCACGATTCGCGTATGGCGGGTCGACCCTGAACCCGGCCGGCATGCGTCAGGTCGAATGCACTCAGTCGATATGGGACCATGAACTACACTGCGACCAGATCGCCACGGGAGTTCCCATGTTTGCCAACGCCACGTCACCGCGCATCCCGCTTCTACGGTGGCTGCTGACGGTCGGGTGGTTGCTGGCCGCATCCACCGCGCTGGCGACGGAGCCCAGCGACACCCAGCGCGCTGCGTTCAAGCAGGCCTATGCCGCCGCGCAACAAGGCGGTGACGGCTGGCGCAGCCTGTCCACCGGCCTGCGCGACTATCCGCTGTATGCGTATCTGCCCGCGGCTGCGCTGGAGCACGATATCCAGCAAATCGACCGCCCCACGGTTGATGCATACCTCAAGCAATATCCGGATCTGATTCCCGCCGCCGACCTGCGTCACGACTTTCTGCTGGAACTGGCGCGTCGGCAGGACTGGAATGATTTTCTCGCGATGTACCAGCCCGGCCTCGGCGACACGCCCAGTTGCGACGCCCTGCAGGCGCGACTGGCCCGCGGCGAGACGCTGAATTTCGACAAGGACCTGGCCACACTGTGGGACAAGCCGAGCCTGCCCACTGCTTGCGAGCCGGTGCTGGACGCGGCACACGATCAGGGACTGCTGACCAGCAACCGCCTGTGGACGCGCATCGACCTCGCCGCGGACGCGGGCCAGGCCGGCACCATTGGCAAGCTGGCTGGCTGGCTATCCACCGACGACAGCGTCGCTGCACAGCAACTGGTGCTGGCCTTGCGCGATCCGGCGGCCGCCGCGGCCGCCGCGCAGAACTGGCCCGATACGCCACGCTCCCGCCAGGCCGCCACGCTGGCGATCACACGGCTGGCGCGCAAGCAGTCCGACAGTGCCGATACGGCGTGGCAGAACTTGCAAACGCGCTTCAGTTTCAGCGAGCCGCAACGCAACCAGATCCTGCACGCGCTGGCGTTGTTCCATGCCACCGATTTCGATGCGAACGCGCTGGCCCGACTGATCGCGCTGCCAGCCGCGGCGCAAACCGATGCCAGCCGCGAATGGCGCGTGCGCGTGGCCTTGGCAGAACAGGATTGGCCGGCGGTGCTGGCCGCGATCGGTGCGCTCACCGACACCCAGCGACAGGACGGCGAGTGGCGCTATTTCCGCGCCCGCGCGCTGGCCGCGATGGGCCGCACCGACGAGGCGCAACAACAGCTCAGTACGCTCGCCACCGAGCCCACATTCTTCGGCTTTCTGGCCGCCGACAAGATCCAGCAGCCGTATGCGATCTGCCCGCTGCAACTGGCCGACGACTCGCAACGCGAACAGGCCCTGCTGAACCAGCCCGGCCTGCTGCGTGCCTTCGAACTGTTTGCGGTCGACCTGCCCAAGCTGGCGCGGCGCGAATGGACGCAGGCGCTGCAAGGCGCCGATCCGGATACCGTGCGACTGGCCGCCGATCTCGCCAACAAGCGCCGATGGTACGACCGCGCCGTCTTCACGCTGAGCACGGGCGACGCGCTGCGCCTGTATCAGCTGCGCTTTCCGCTGGTCAGCCAGGACGGCGTGGTGCCGCAAGCCGAACAGTCCGGGATCGAGCCGGCCTGGGCATACGGCATCCTGCGTGCCGAAAGCGCGTGGATGAGCGATGCCCGCTCCGGTGCCGACGCACGCGGCCTGATGCAGCTGTTGCCCGGCACGGCCGAACTGGTCGCCAGGCGCAATGGGCTCAACTGGGGCGGCGGCGACACGCTGTACGACCCGACCGTCAATATCACGCTGGGCACGCGTTATCTGGCACAGATGGCGGAGCGCTATAACGGCGCACCGTGGCTGGCCAGCGCCGCGTACAATGCCGGCCCGGGCCGCGTCGACCAGTGGCTGGCCGCCCGCGGCACGCTCACACCGGACCTGTTCGTCGCCACCATCCCGTTCAAGGAAACTCGTGAATACGTCGCCCGGGTGATGGCGTTCAGCGTAATCTACGACTGGCGCCTCAACGGCAAGGCCGTGCCGCTAACCACCCGCCTGAGCGCGATCGGCCAGCCGTATGGACTGCCAAACGCCATGACCGCGCGCAAGTCGGCTGGCTGCCCGGCTATCGCACCTGTCAGCGCACCCGCCTCCCCTGCCACAGCGCGCAGTGCTTCACCCTGATTCACCCGTTTCACGCAAGGATTGATCCGTATGGCCGCACAGCAACTCGTTATTCTCGGCGGCACAGGTTTTGTCGGCAGCCATCTCGTACCGCGACTGGCTGCCGATGGCCATCACATCGTGCTGCTCAGCCGCAATCGCGAACAGCATCGCGAGCTCGGTGTACTGCCGCAGGTAAGCATCCGCAGCGCCGACGTCTACAACGATGACGTGTTGCGCCGCGAGTTCGACGGCGCCGACGCAGTGATCAACCTGATCGGCATCCTCAATACGCAGGGTCGTCACACGTTCCAGCGCGCGCATGTGGATTTGACCCGGCGCGTGATCGCGGCGTGCCATGCGAGCGACGTCAGCCGCCTGCACCAGATGAGTTCGCTCAAAGCCGGCCAGGGCCTGTCGCAATACCTGAAGACGCGCGGCGAGGCTGAGGCCTTGGTGAAAGCATCCGCGCTCGACTGGACGATCTACCAGCCCAGCGTGATCTTCGGCGAAGGCGACGGTCTGGTCAGCCGCTTCGCCGCGTTGCTGCGGCGCATGCCCGTACTGCCATTGGCGCGCGCGAAGTCGCGCCTTGCGCCCACCTTCGTCGGCGATGTCGCCGAAGCGATCGCCCGCTGCGTCAACAGCGACAAGCTAGGCCTGCGACGCTGCTTCGAGCTGTACGGCCCCGATGTGTTCACGCTGAGCGAGATCGTGCACCAGATCCGCGCCGCCGCCGGCCTGCACACTCCCATCATCCCGCTGCACGACAGCCTCGGTCGGCTGCAATCACAAGTCGCCGGCCTGCTCCCCGGCAAACCGTTCTCGCTTGATAATTTCAAGTCATTGCGCACCGACTCCGTCGGCAAGACCGACGGCTACGCCGCCCTCGGCATCGTGTCGCAGCCGTTCACCCCATGGCTGCCGCGCCTGCTTGAGGGATCGCCATTGCAACGGCGACTGGATGAGGCCCGCGCAGCCTGGCACTGATCCCGCACCGTCCTTGGCCGTAGGTTGGGGTAAGCGCAGCGATGCCCAACATGGACTGTCGTGGTTGTTGGGCATCGCTGCGCTCACCCCAACCTACTACCGCGATAAGCCGCCCCCACGTGGCAGAATCACTTCATGCACATCTATCTGGTCGGCGGCGCGGTCCGTGACAAATTGTTGGAACGACCGGTGGTCGACCGTGACCATGTGGTGGTGGGCGCGCGGCCGGAGGACCTGCTGGAACTGGGATATAAACCGGTGGGCAAGGACTTCCCGGTGTTCCTACATCCAAAGACCGGCGAGGAATATGCGCTGGCACGCACCGAGCGCAAGACGGGCCACGGTTACCACGGCTTCGTGTTTCAGGCCGATGCGACAGTGACGCTGGAACAGGATCTGGCGCGGCGTGACCTCACCATCAACGCGATCGCCGAGGACGAGCACGGCGCGTTGACCGATCCGTATCACGGCGTGCGCGATATCGATGCGCGCGTGCTGCGACATGTTTCACCCGCCTTTGTCGAAGACCCGGTGCGCGTGTTGCGGGTGGCGCGTTTCGCGGCCCGTTTCGCGCCCCTCGGCTTTACTGTCGCCGGAGAAACCATGGCGCTGATGCGGCAGATGGTGCGCGATGGCGAGGTGGATCATCTGGTGCCCGAACGCGTGTGGGCAGAAACGCGCAAGGCTCTGGGCGAACCGCAGCCGTCGGCGTTCCTGCGCGTGCTGCGCGAATGCGGCGCGCTGGCGGTGCTGTTTCCCGAAGTGGATGCGCTGTACGGCGTACCGCAGCGTGCCGAGTTTCATCCGGAGATCGACACCGGCGTGCATCTGGAGATGGTGCTGGATGCAGCCGCGCGGATTGCACCGGGCGACGACCTGGTCGGCTTCTGCGCGCTGGTACACGACCTCGGCAAGGCGTTGACACCAGCCGACGAACTGCCGCGCCATGTCGGTCACGAGCATCGCGGCGTGGCGCCGCTGCGCGCACTGACCGCACGACTGAAGGTGCCGACCGAACACGCCGCGCTGGCCGAACAAGTGTGCCGCGAACATCTGAATGCGCACCGCGCGTTCGAGTTGAAGCCCGCCACCGTACTGAAACTGCTGAGCTCGCTGGATGCGTTGCGCCGACCCGCGCGGCTGGATATCTTCCTCGCGGCCTGCGAGGCCGACAAGCGCGGTCGGCTGGGCCACGAGCATGACGATTACCCGCAGGCGGCCTATCTGCGAGAGGCACGCGCGGTGTCAGCCGCGGTCGATGCCAGCGCGTTTGTAGAACAGGGCCTGTCCGGCCCGGCGATCGGCAAGGCGATGGAAGCGGCCCGGATCGGCGCGATTGCCGCGCTGAAAGCTACGCGTTAGCTAAGCAAGCCTATTATATAAACTCGGATGACTGGCTCCCCGCTGGGCGCCGACCGATATCACACCATGCTGGAGTTACCCGTGTCGCGCGCATTCGCCCCGATCTCGCCCCTGCGTCAGCGTTTTCGCCCGCTACTCTGGCTGGCCATCACGTTTCTGCTGCTCTCCTTCATCACCCGGGTAGCGCTGCTGGTGATGTCCGGCCATGAGGTGTCGCACAGCCTGTTGAACCTGCTGTACGCGTTTGGCGTGGGCCTGGGCTATGACCTGATCACGTTTATCTATGTGGCGTGGCCGATGGTGCTGTTCCTGTGGCTGGTACCGGCGCGGCGCGCGCGCGTAGCCGGCGCCGGGCAATGGCTGCTTTACCTGATCGGCATGGCGCTGTTGTATGCGGCCTGCCTTGGGCTGGTTTTTGTGCGCTGGCATGTGGAGCTGCATGAATCGTGGCCGCTGGTGGCGCTGTTCCTGTTTTTCCTGCCGATGCCGGCGCTCGCGTATTCAGCCCGCAGCGGCCAGCTGGGCCTGTACGTGATGGGGCTGGTGCTGCTGTTTGGGTTGCTGTTCGTGGCAGCGTGCGAGCTGGTGTTCTGGAACGAGTTCAGCGTGCGCTTCAATTTCATCGCGGTGGATTACCTGGTCTATACGACCGAGGTGATCGGCAATATCCGCGAGTCGTATCCGATCTTCACGTGGGTGGGGCTGCTGGTGCTGGTGACCCTGGTGCTGTTTGCGCTGACCCATCGCGGCCTGCGTACGCGCGACAGCGGCAGCCGCTTCTGGCAGCGCAGCAAGCTGGCGCTGCTATGGCTGGTACTGACGGTCATTTCCTTGTTCGCCGTGAATGGCGGCATGAAGGATCGCACCAGCAATACCTACGTCAACGAGCTGGCCGGCAACGGTATCTACCAATTCTTTGCCGCGTTCCGCAGCAGCCATCTGGACTACGCGAAGTTCTACAAGACGATGCCGCAGGACCAGGCATTGCGCATACTGCGCGACAACCTGCAGACGCCAGACGCCACCTACGTCAGCAACGACCCGCATGACCTCACTCGTGAGATCCGCCACGCGGGGCCGGAGAAGCATCTCAACGTGGTGCTGATCAGCGTCGAGAGTCTGTCCGGTGATTACCTTGGCACGTTCGGCAATACGGAGAACCTCACGCCGTATCTGGATTCGCTGGTCGGCCAGAGCGTGTTTTTCGACAACCTCTACGCAAACGGCACGCGTACGGTCCGCGGGCTGGAGGCGTTGTCGCTGTCGGTGCCGCCGACGCCGGGCGATTCGCTGATTCGCGAGCGCAACAACGAGAATCTTTTTTCGATCGCCGATATCTTCAATGATCGCGGCTACCAGTCGGACTTCGTCTACGGTGGCTACGGCTACTTCGACAACATGAACTATTTCTTCAGTCACAACGGCTATCGCACCATCGACCGTAGTGATATCCCGAAGGACGCACCGATTCACAGCCAGAACGTATGGGGCGTATCGGATGAGGATCTGTACACGCTCGCGTTGAAGCAGATGGATGACGCGCACGCCGCCGGCAAACCGTTCTTCCTGCACATCATGACCACCTCGAACCATCGGCCGTATACCTACCCGGCTGGCCGGGTGTCGCAGATCGCGCCGTCACGCCCGGGTGCGGTGGCGTATACCGATTGGTCAATCAAGGACTTCATCGCGCGCGCGCGCGCCAAGTCCTACTTCGACGATACGGTGTTCGTGATCACCGCCGATCACTGCGCCTCCAGCGCCGGCAAGAGCAGCCTGCCGATCAACCACTATCACATCCCGCTGTGGATCTATTCGCCGAAGAACTTTCCGCCGCAACGCGTGCATCAGTTGATGGGCCAGTTGGATATCCCGCCGACCCTGCTGGGCATGCTCAATTTCAGCTATCGCACGCGCTTCTTCGGTCAGGACATCCTGCAGCTGCCAGCCGATCGCGAACATGCGTTCCCGGGCACCTACGAAAAACTCGGTTACCTGCGCGACGACGTGCTGACCGTGCTGGAGCCGCAGCGCAAGCTGGAGCAGTTCAAGCCGGATTACGCCACCGGCGACACCACGCCAATCACTCCGCCAAACCAGCCGCTGATCGACAATGCGGTGGCTTACTACCAGGTGGTCAGCGATCTGTTCAAACACGGTGAACTGGCGCACCGGCCGGCCGACTCCACCCCGGTGCAGCCGCTGCCGTTACCGGCGGCTGCGTCATCTGCACCTGCGCCCGCCAGTTCGGCACCCGCACCTGCCAGCACAGCTCCAGTGTCAGCCAGCAGCGCAGCGGTCACTCATTGAGTTGGCGCCCGGTGTCGCCGAACAGGCACATCGGGCGTCCATCCAGCCGATAGGCAACTACAGCCGGCCGCCCTGATCGGCGGCCAGCAGCTCCGCCGGCAACGGCAGTACGTCGAGACCGCGGGCAAGCAGCATCGCCTGAAACCGTTCGCCCATCTGGTCAGGCAGCATGAGTCGCTTCACCTGCTGGGCCAGACGATAACGGCTGTGCTCGTCCGCCACCTGCGCCTGCGCGCTCTCGAAGACATCCTGCAGTCCCGAGGCAATCAGGAACTGTGCCTGTGGCAGATAGGCGGCCACCCCGAAACCGGCGTGGTTGCCGGCCTCGGCCAACGCGGTGAAATCGACTGAAGCGGTAAGGTCGTTCAGGCCCGGCAGATACAGCGGGTCGCTGTGCGAGCGATGACGGTAATGCGCCATCAGCGTGCCGTCGTCGCGCTCGGGCAGGTAGAACTCGCGGCGCACGTAGCCGTAATCGACGAACAGCAGCAGTCCGGCACTGAGCGAGCCGGCCACCGCCTGGATCCAGTAGGGCAGTTGCGGCAGAATTTCCGAACGATAGCCATCAGCAAACTCCGCACCGATGTCACGCTCGACGTGGCGCACGGCACCGGCCACCAGCGCATCGGCCGGACGATCGATACGCAACAGCCGACCTTCGCCATCCAGCGCCACGTATTCCTCGTAGACTTCGCCGCCGCGCACGGTGAAGCGCGTGGTCGGCAGCGCGTCGATGACTTCGTTCGCAAACAGCACGCCACGCCAGTCCAGCTCGGGTGGGCGATCCAGCCATTGCACGCGGGCGTTGAGTTCGGCCGAAAGATTTGCGCGCAATCGTTCACGCTGACGCTCACGCAGGTCGGCGCTGGGTTCGAGGATCAGATACTGCCGGGGTAACGTGCCGCTGGCCGCCAGCGCCTTGAGCGCTGCTTCGGCGAACGCGCCACTGCCACCGCCCAGTTCCAGGAAATCCGCCTCGTCGCCGAGCATCGCCAGCACCGGCTGTATGGCGTTCACCACGCAGCACGCAAACAATTCGCCCAGCTCCGGCGCGGTGACAAAATCGCCGGCTGCGCCGAATTTGGCCTTGCCCGCGCTGTAGTAACCCAGCCCTGGCGCATACAGGCAACGTTCCATGTATTGCGCAAACGACAGCGGACCGTGCATGGCAATCTGCTCGCGCAGTAGTTGCAACAGGCGGTCGGAAAGCGCGCGTTCGTCGGCGCTGGGATCGGGGAGTCGGGACTGCATGAAGATTCGTTGCTGGGAAGTCGGCGCAAGGATAGCAATCCTGGCGTGGTGGGCCCGCGAAACCTGTGCCTCACGACGCAGCAATCCCGCGAACTCCCGCCCCTCACCCCAGTCCTCTCCCCAAGGGGGAGAGGACGTCACGCTCAGAAATTCTTCTGCAGGCTCAGGTACAGCCCGCGACTTGGCCCGAACTGCGGCGCGCCAACGCCGACGCCCGTTCCGCTGCGTAGCTCGTACGTGCGATCCAGCGCGTTGATGACTGCCAGTTGCGTATGCAGCTTGCCGAAGCTGGGGAAGTCGAAATCATGCGACACGCTGAGATTGAGCTGGAAGTAGGCCGGCAACGAAAGACCATTCGGGGTCAGGCCGTCCTCACGCAAACCGGTACCGAACAGGTAATCGGCGCCTACCTTGGTGGTGTCGGTGATGGCGTAATTGATGCCGCCTGACGAGGTGAGCTTCTGATCGTGATCGAGGTAAATGTAGTTGTCGGCGATGTATGCCAACTCCACTGGGCTGAAGTTGTACTGACTGGTAATGACGTCCTTGCCCACGGCCTTGCTATAGGCAAAGTTGAAATACGCCGTCAGCGGCCCCTGGTTGTAATTGAGGCTGAACTCGGTGCCTTGCACGCGACCTAGCGCATAGTTGAAGGTGGAATAGATCAGCGCCGTACCGAACTGACCTTCATCCTGCAAACGGTCGACTTGACGGTAGTACGTGTCCAGACCGACCGTCCAGGCCGAGCCAAGATTCTGCGAGACACCCATATCAAAGTAATTGGAACGCTCAGCCAACGGCGTGTTGTTGCCGTAATTCTTCACCGCATTGGTGGTATTGGCGAATGCCTCGATGTCTTCGCTGGAAATCAACTCGGTTTGCGGCGGCGTGAAATAGCGCGAATACCCGGCGTGCAAGGTGGTGCTGTCGGTAGCCTGCCAGACCACGCCAAGGCGCGGGCTCAGCTGGCTCTCGGTGCGGAACGCTTCATATTCGTCGCCGCGCAGGCCGTAGTTCACCGTCCAGTTGTCACTGATATTCCACTGATCCTGGACGTAAGCGGCCCAGGTCCTGGCCGTGATATTGGTGCCCGTGTAGATATTGAACGGCGTAGTGCTGGCCTGGCTGCCATCCGGGTTCGCCGGGAAAACCAGCGAGTTGGTATTGGTATAGGCCTGATCGAAGTCACCATAGAGGCCGTAACGCAGCGTATGACCGTTACCCCACGGCATGGAGAAATCGGCTTGCAGTGTGGTCGCACGGTCGCCCTGATCGATCTGCCCTGCCACGCCGTTGAACATCAAGTCGCCGATGTCGTCGGGCAGGTATTCCAGGCTGCTGTAGCGCTCGCCGATCGAGACCTGATAGTTGGTGTCGCCGAATTTACCCTGCAACGCCAGTACGCCGAAACGCTCCTGCTCGTTCTGCTGCTCGTTCAAATTGGCGGAATTGAAAGCGACGGTATCCAGGTAACCAAACTGCGGCGTCTGATCCGGATTGTTCGGGATCTGGAAGCGGTTGTTGGAGAAGCCGAACATGAAACTCAGGCGCGTGTCGTTGTCGATCAGATAGGTCACATCGCCAAAGCCCTTCACCTGGTTGGTGTGATCGTGGATCGGAGTGCGGCTGGCAGTCGGGTTCTCGATACCGACATTGTTCTGAAGATAGTTCGCGGTGAAGAAATAGCTCCAGTCGCCGCTATTGCCCCAGAACGAGGCATTCGGATTGAACGTGCCGAACGAGCCCGTGGTAACGCCGACGCTGCCACCGTTACCAAGCGTCGTGCCGCTCTTGGTGGTGATGTCCACCACCGCTGCCGTGCGATCGCCGTACTGCGCCGGCAACGCGCCGTCGAGCAGCTTCACGCTCTGGATCATCTGCGTATCCAGCGACTGGCCAAAGCCGGCGATCGACTCGGGAATCAACACGCCGTTGATGCGGTATTGCAGATTGGCGTGGTCGCCGCGCACATGCAGCTGGCCGTAGGAATCCTGCACCACGCCGGGCGCCTGCAGCATGACCTGGTTCATCGGTGTGGAATCGCCCAGCGGCAACGCGGCGATGGCTTGCTGGGTAATCAGGTACTGGCTGCTGCCCGTGTCCGGCGACAAGCCATTACGCGCCTGGTCCAGCGCAGCCGTTACGCTCACGGCGCTCATATCCTGGGTTTTGAGCAGCTTTACGCCATTGGTGCTCGTGTCTGGCGTGTCATCCGAGCTCGTGGGAGCAGGAGCTGCGGCGGCTGTTACCGGAGCCGTCGTGCTCACCGGCGCCGCATCGGTGGCATGGGCGGCGGCTGTAGCCAATGCGACAGCGAGACTCAGAGCCAGCATGGATCGTTTCATCGGGGGGTTCCGGCAGGGGCTTAAAGAAAGGATTCGTTGTTGTAATGTTATAACATTACTAAACATTCGTCCCCTGCGCCTGCGCCAGAAGTCATGCTTGCCGGTGAAACATGCGACGGACTCGCCAGCGCGATCCATCGGGTAGCGCCGCTATCACGGGTGCCTTAGTCGTCCGCGCTGCCGTGGCGCGGCGCCATTGAGTTCGGCTTCACATGGCTTGTCTAGACTGCAGCGACGCCCGCGGTTTCCATCGCCTCGGCTATGCGCAGCCAACCACGGAGCCCTGCATGACCAAACACAGCCAGCAAGTCCTCGCAGTGATCGAGCCGGTGGAGCACAGCCGGGTCACCCGGGCCATCCTCGATTTCGTCAGCCAGGTACCGCCCAGCAAGGTGGGCAACAGCAAGGATCCCGCCGCCGAAGCGCGCCAGTTGGCCAACCGCGCAGCCCAACGCGCCGCGCTCACCGCCGGCTCCCTGGCCTTGCCGCCCGGGCCGCTGGGCTGGTTGACCCTGCTGCCGGAGCTGATCGCGATCTGGAAGATCCAGGCGCAGATGGTCAGCGATATCGCCGCCGCCTATGGCCGCAATGCCAGCCTGGGTCGCGAGCAGATGCTGTGGTGCCTGTTCCGGCATACCGCCGCGCAGGCGTTCCGCGATCTGGTCGTACAGATGGGCGATCGGTTGGTCTTTCGTCGCATGTCTTACGCCGTCGCGCAGCGTGTGGCCAAGCAGATCGGCGTCAGGCTTACCCGGCGCACACTTAGCGAAGGCATCTCGCGCTGGTTGCCGGTGATCGGCGCGCTCGGCGTCGGCGCGTATGCCTATTACGACACCGGGCAGGTCGCCAGCACCGCGATCGCCTTGTTCAGCGGCGACATGGTGATGGAAGACGAGGGCGCTGAAGCGCCAGCCCCGCCCGTCAAACCCGCAGCCCGAAAAAAAACGCCGGCTGCGCGCCGTGCAGTGAAAAAAATGGTCGGCAAGGCAGTGACCGGCGCCGCACGCAAGGTCGCCAGCGTGGCGCGCAAAGCCGGCAGCAGGAAGCCACGCAAGCCGAAGACGGAGTGATTGCCTGGCAGTCCCGGCCTTCAGCGGGTGACGCACCGCGGGCTTTACGGCAAGCTGTCTGCTGGATTGCCGCAGGAGCCGACGCATGAAGCCTCGCCACGATCGACCCGTCGCGCTGATCACCGGTGCCGGTCGCCGCGTGGGTGCCGTAATCGCCCGCACGCTGCATGCCGCTGGCTACGATCTGGCACTGCACTACCGTCGCTCGGCGGACGACGCCCGTGCGCTGGCGGATGAGCTGGAGCAGCAGCGTGCGGGCAGCACCTTGCTGCTGCGGGCCGAACTGGCCGAGCTGCACACCCTGCCGACACTTATCGAGCAGCTGCTGGCGCATTACGGACGGCTCGATGCGCTGGTCAACAACGCCTCCACTTTCTATCCCACACCCATCGGCAGCGCGACGCCGGCACAGTGGAACGAGTTGTTCGCCTCGAATGCACAGGCACCGTTTTTCCTAAGCCAGGCAGCGACTCCCGCATTGCGCGAGTCAGGCGGCGGCATCGTCAATCTGGTGGATATCTATGCCGAACGCCCTTTGGCAGAACATCCGTTGTACTGCATGGCCAAGGCGGCGCTGGCCGCAATGACTCGTTCGCTGGCGCTGGAACTGGGTCCCGACGTCCGCGTCAACGGCGTGGCTCCAGGCGCGGTGATGTGGCCCAGCGACGGCAAGCCCTATGCCGATCAGCAAGCCATGCTGGCGCGCACGCCCTTGCAGCGCGCCGGCACACCGGAGGATGTTGCCGGTGCGGTGCTGTGGCTGTTGCGCGACGCGCCGTTCGTTACCGGGCAGATCATCCGCGTGGACGGCGGCCGCACGCTGTCGGTGTAAGGACACCCCAAGCGGGGGTGTCCTTCATCATCTGCGTCAATCCTTGCTGCGGAATGCCTGCTCCAGCAACGCGGAATCAAAACCCACGCTGGACTCGCCCGAATCCGCATAGCGATAGAGCACCGCCGCATAGATGCCCTGCAGCGCAGACTGAATCAGCCCGAGCGCGATGAATCCGCAGACCACCACGATCGCCACCAGCACGATCGCCACGACCGAATGCGTGGCGACTGCCGCAGCGACCAGCACCGCAGACAGCAGGATCGCCAGCAGCATCACCAGGCCGAATACCACGCCGATACCGCCATTGCCGATCAGGTTCTCACCCCAGCTGCGCTTGAGCAGTTCCACGCTGCCCTTGACCGCATCCAGCGGACCCACATCCTCGTTGGCCAGGATCGGCACCACCAGAAACGTGGCCACGGTCCAGGCAAGGCCAAGGAAGCCGACGACCAGTCGGCCGAGCAGGCCGAGTCGTTCCTGGACCATCCGCAAAATCAAACCCACGGTCGCGGCAATCAGGGCATAGCCCAGGATGTTGATCAGCTTCGAACGCGCCAGCGCAAAGCCATCCGCCACACTGGCCGGCTCGCCACTCAATTGCGCCAGCGCCACGCCGGTCAGCGCCGTCTGGAAAAAGATGATCACGAAGTACTGCACCACATAGAACATGAACATCGCCAGGTAAGTGCCTGCCGACATCCGTTGATGCATATCCTGCCCCGCATGCACGCTGCCGAACAACGTCATGCCGATCGGTATCAGAAAAGTTGCCGCCACCAGCAGGGAACACAACCCCGACAGCAACGGAAAGATCAGCAGCGATTTGTCTGAACGCAACATCGTCGCGCTCGCCTGCATCAGTGCCCAGCTACGTGCAAATTTCCCAGCCATGCGTGTCCCTCCGCCCTGTGGATTGTGTCGGTCATATTTGTAGCATTGGTGGCCAGCCTGCGACAGTGTGCTCAGACCCGCGATGACTCGGGGGTCAGCGACTCAAGCTTCATGGGTTCGCGCTCCACCGGAAACCTGGCCCACAGCTCAGACATGCTCAGACCGCTGATCGGGTGCCGGAAATCCGGTGCGATGTCCGCAATCGGCCGGAGCACGAACGCGTGTTTGATCTCCTTGCGCGGAATCTGCAGATGGCCCGCCCCCTGCGTGATCAGCGCGTCATAGAACACGATGTCCAGGTCCAACGTACGGTCCGAATAACGCGGCACATCGCGGCGACGGCCGTGGCAATCCTCCAGTGCATGCAGCCAGTCGTTCAAGGCCTCGGGTGACAGCTCGGTATCCAGCCCCACCGCCAGATTGACGAAGTCGGCGCCGACAAAACCCACCGCCTTGCTGCGATAGGCCGGCGACACCGTGATGCCCCCAAAGCGTTCGCGCAGCGCCGCGATCGCCACCCCCAGATAGCGCTGTGGCTCGACATTGGAGCCCAGGCTCAGATAGACGCGTGCCATCAGTCCGGCCGCGTGCCGCGTTCGATCCGCACGCCCACCGCCTTCGCGCCACGCACTGCACCGGGCTTGGACAGCTTCAGGCGCACCCAGCTGACGCCGAACTCCTCGCGGACGATCGCCGCGCAGCGCTCGGCCAACGTCTCGACCAGGCCGAAGCTCGATGCGCCCACGTAGTCGATCAGCCGCTTGGAGACGTCTTTGTAATTGAGCGTGTCAGCGATGTCGTCGCTGCCCGCCGGGCGCGTGTTGTCAAACGCCATCTCGATATCGAACGACAGGGTCTGGCGCACGCGCCGCTCCCAGTCATAGATGCCGATGACGGTATCGACGCGCAGATCTTCGATGAAAACGATGTCCATGGGGCGATGTCCGTGAAGAGCGTCACTTAAGCTGTGGCCGCACAGGGTCGGCGGACTGGCTTGCGGATGCAAGCCCCGGGATCGTGTGACACCGCGTGACGGCGATCAAACGGCCTGCGTGGATACCCGTTCGGTGCTCAAGCGCCCCTTGCCAAATCCCACGCTATGGCGTGCTTGCAGCAGTCGGCTGTGCGCCTCTTGCAAACACTGGACCTCTCAGTAACCACGAGGCTCTGCTGTCACAAAATGAGACGCCACTTCTGCAAAGTGCAGAAACCTTGACTTCCGGTGTCGAAGGCGTCCCCGAATACGTAAAGACATAACGTAACGCTGTGGCGTATGCCGTATCCATGTCTGTAAATATCCACCATTCATGAACCGACCCTTTGCTGTCACGAATAATGTAAGTCTGGGCTTCGCTACTCGTATTGATCGCGATCGGCTCGCCCGCTGCAGTCGAGACCGCCAGCAGAGCGTCATCAACCGATGGATATGGGATTGGATCGGTATCAAGAACAGATCGCGGATGAGCGTAATTCGCCGGCCAATTATCGGGTAAAGAGGGAACCTCCACACTGAAATTGACGGGAATGCGCGCGTAGCCTTCCACTGCCACTCCATTCTTGCGCTCTGCAATGAAGCGCCATTGACGCACCGCATTGATCGCAGCGCGATCAAGCTGGCGGTCGCCCGCGGATTTTTCTACCCTGATGGATGTTACTCGACCGTCTGGCATCACCAGTGCCATGAGAATAACGGTGCCCTGGATGCCATAAACAGAATCGAATCCTGGATATATCGGCTGGACCCGAGAAGGCGAGTCATAGTTGAGACCAGAGCTCGCCGGGAGCGCTTGTTCCTTCTGTTCAATGGGAGCAACCATCGATTGCGGCCGATTGTTTGAGGCATTCGTTGCACAGGCAGACACGGCCAATGCACAGACAGCGGCCAAGGTCAGATTGCGCATTTGATCCCCCCGGATTTGACAATTCATTGCAGCGCATTACATCGGGCCGAGCCCAAACATTCCGCGCCAAACCTTCACCGTTTCAGCGGTCGTGCGATCATATCGTATGAACGCCTTCAACTCGCTCCCGCTCAAACCCGCCCTGCTCGCCAGCCTCGAAACGCTCGGCTACACCGAAATGACCCCGGTGCAGACACAGAGTCTGCCGCCGATGCTGGCTGGGCGTGACGTGATCGCGCAGGCGCAGACCGGCAGCGGCAAGACGGCCGCGTTCGGGCTGAGCCTGTTGCAGACGCTCGATTCCGACACGATACGGCTGCAGGCCCTGGTGCTGTGCCCGACCCGCGAATTGGCGGACCAGGTGAGCAAGGCGATCCGCAAGCTGGCGGCGAATATCCCGAATGTGAAGCTGCTGACGTTGTGCGGCGGCATGCCCTTGGGGCCGCAGCTGGCATCGCTGACGCACGATCCGCATATCGTGATCGGTACGCCCGGTCGCGTGCAGGAACATTTGAAGCGCGGCAGCCTGCATGGCGGCGGGATCAAGGTGCTGGTGCTGGACGAGGCGGACCGCATGCTCGACATGGGTTTCAGCGAAGCGATCGACGACATCGTGGGACGGATCGCCAAGCATCATCAGACGCTGCTGTTCTCGGCGACATATCCGCAGGAGATTCGCGCGGTGAGTCAGCGCATGCAGCGCGATCCCGTCGAAGTGACGGTGGATGCACCGGCCGATGAGCAGCCGGCGATCGAGCAACGCTTCCACGAGGTGGAGCCGGCACAGAAGATGGATGCGCTGGCGCAACTGCTGAGCGGTGACCGTGCCGAGCATGCGCTGGTGTTCTGCAATATGCGCCGCGAAGTGGATGCCGTCGCGCAGGAACTCGACCGTCGCGGTTTCTCTGCGCTCGCCTTGCACGGCGACATGGAACAGCGCGACCGCGACGAGGTGCTGGTGCGCTTCGCCAACCGTAGCTGTGCCGTGCTGGTTGCCACCGACGTCGCCGCACGCGGGCTGGACATCGCCGCATTGCCGCTGGTGGTGAGCTATGACATACCGCACGATCCGGAAACCCACACTCATCGCATCGGCCGCACCGGCCGCGCCGGGCAGTCTGGCCTGGCGATTACGCTGTGTACGTCACGCGAGCGGCCGAAGGCCGCCAACATCGAAGAGCTGTCCGGCAGCCCGCTGCCGTGGCGCCCGCTGAAGCTGGCGCCGGCACGCGGCAAGACGCTGCATCTGGCGCCCATGAAAACGCTGGTGATCGACGCAGGACGCCAGGACAAACTGCGCCCCGGCGACATCCTCGGCGCACTGACCGGCGATGCGGGATTGAACGCAGCGGACATCGGCAAGATCGATGTGTTCGCCACCCGCGCCTACGTAGCGATCAGCCGCGCACTGGCGAACAAGGCACTGGAACGTTTGCGCGCCGGCAAGATCAAAGGTCGCAACTTTCGTGTGCGGCCGCTCGGCTGATAACGTGCGTGGCCAAAACCAATCACCTACGCCAACCCTCCTACACATGCTCTGCTGCGCAGGAAGCTGACCCGATGATCCGATTGCCCAGCCTGACCTCGATCCTTGCCCTCGCCCTGCTACTGGGCAGTACGGCCGCACAGGCGGCTATACCTGTCTACGGCTACAAGGTGGTGAACGTCTATCCGCACGATACGGGCGCCTATACCGAGGGCCTGTTCTACAAGGACGGCTATCTCTACGAGAGCACCGGCGAGGAAGGCACGTCGACCGTACGCAAGGTGGAACTGCAAACCGGCGAAGTGGTGCAGCGCTACAACGTGCCAGCGCAGTATTTCGGCGAAGGCATCGTGGACTGGAAGGATCGACTGGTGCAGCTCACCTGGCAGACCCAGACGGGATTCGTCTATGACCTTGCCAGCTTCAAGCTGCAACACACCTTCAGCTATCCGGGCGAAGGCTGGGCGTTGACCCGCGACGATCATCATCTGTACATGAGTGACGGTTCGTCCGTGCTGCGCATCCTGGATCCGGAATCACTGACCGCGACCGGCAGCATCCTGGTGACTGCCGACGGTGTACCGGTGACGAATCTCAACGAACTGGAATGGGTCAAGGGCGAGATCTACGCGAACATCTGGCTGACCACGCGCATCGCGCGGATCGACCCGGCCACCGGCCATGTCGTGGGCTGGATCGACCTCAGCGGGCTGCTCGACGTCAGCAAGTTGCCTGACCCCGGCAACGATGTGCTCAACGGCATTGCCTATGACGCGAAACACGATCGGCTGTTCGTCACCGGCAAGCGTTGGCCCAAGCTATTCGAAATCAAGCTGGTGAAGCAACCCATGCCTTGAGGCACACGACCTTTGTGCCAGCCACCGCTAGGCTCTCGGTCTGCGCAATGACAGGAGTCCAATCCGGCAGCCGAATGTGAGTCGCCATAGTTGAAATCTCCGGCCCGGTTGTGCGCGAAAATAAATAGTGGCGCGGCAAGTTCCCGTGCATTGGCTAAGGAAAACTGCCGGCGACATTGAACAGTCACCAACGATGAAGCGTCACCTGCGTGTCAACCGCAAGACCCAACGAACCGTTAAAAACTCTTTGCCAGTTACGCTGACGACGGCCCTGCCGTCCGGGACGACGCTGTTTTGACAAACGAAAGTGCACAAGTAGTGAAGAATGAACGCGTGGAGATGGGTCTATGAGTGCTGACACCCCGAAAGCAGCCGGGCACGTTCACAAAAGGCGCGGCTGGCTGATCGCTGCGGTCGTCATCATCGCGATCATTATCCTGGTCCTGGTCCACCTGTTTAGCGGAGGGAAGGCCAAAACCGGCACACCACCGCAAGTGGTCAGCGCGGCCACCGCGGCCCTGGGCAGCATGCCGGAAACCTTGAGCGAGCTGGGCACGGTGACCCCGATCGCCACGGTCAACGTGCTGCCGCAGTTGAGCGGCTACCTCACCGAGGTGGGTTACCAGGAAGGCCAGGACGTGACCAAGGGGCAGTTCCTGGCGCAGATCGACCCACGCCAGTACGAGATCAACAAGCAGCAGGCCCAGGCCCAGCTGGCCAAAGATCAGGCGAGCCTGGATCAGGCGCGTTCCGATCTCGCCCGCTACACGCAATTGAACCAGCAAAAGTCGATTGCCGAACAAACCTACGTCGACCAGAAGTTCACGGTCGAGCAGGGCGAGGCCGCCGTAAAGGCTGACCAGGCGGCCATTGCGCAGGACGATCTCGACCTGGCTTATTGCCACATCATCGCACCGGTCGCCGGGCGGGTGGGTCTGCGGCTGGTCGATCCTGGCAACTATGTCACCCAGTCGTCGTCCCCGGGCATCGTGACGATCACCACCATGAAGCCGACCACGGTGCAGTTCACCGTGCCGCAGAATTCACTGAGCAAGGTGCTGCTACGCTTCAATTCCGCCAACACGAAACTGCCGGTTACTGTCTACAACAGCGACAACAGCAAGCAGCTCGCCACCGGCACGCTGTACGCGCTGAGCAACCAGATGGCCACCAGCACCGGTACGGTGACCTTGCGCGCGACGTTCCCCAACGACGACGAAGCGCTTTTTCCGAGCGAGTTCGTCAACGTCAAGCTGCTGGTCGACACACTGCAGAAAGCGGTGCTGGTGCCAACGCCAGCGGTGCAGAGCGGCGCGCCGGGAGATTACGTCTACCTGGTCAACGCCAACCAGACGGTCTCGGTGCATAAGGTGACCCAGGGCCCCAGCGATGGCAAAAATACCGTCATCCTGTCGGGCCTTACGGCGGGTCAGGTGGTGGTCACTGATGGCATGGATCGGTTGAGCGATGGCGCCAAGATCAAGATCGCCGCGCCGAAGTCGGCCAAGCCCGCGGCGGCGGCAAGCAGCGCGGCGGCGCCCGCTACGTCGACGGCAAGCGCACGGCAGCAGGGCGGAAAACGGGCCCATAGCCCCGCCTCCGCCCCGCAAGCTTCGTAAGCGACGGCGACGATCCGATGAACATTTCCCGCCTGTTCGTACTCAGGCCGGTGGCTACCGCACTGCTGATGATCGCCCTTGTGCTGGTGGGCCTGGTCGCTGTGCGTTTCCTGCCGGTCTCATCGCTGCCGGACGTCGACTATCCGACGATCCAGGTGCAGACCTTCTACCCCGGCGCCAGCCCCACGGTGATGGCGACCACGGTGACGGCGCCGCTGGAAGTGCAGCTGGGTGAGATCCCCGGCCTGCAGCAGATGACCTCGAACAGTTCAGCGGGGGCCTCGATCATCACCCTGCAGTTCGATCTCTCGCTCAACCTCGACGTTGCCGAGCAGAATGTCCAGGAAGCGATCAACGCGGCCAACAGCCTGTTGCCCGCCGGCCTCCCGGCGCCGCCGACCTATGCCAAGGTGAATCCCGCTGACCAGCCGATTCTCACCCTGGCGGTCACCTCCGATTCGATGTCGCTGCCGCAATTGCAGGACGTTGCCAACAACCGTCTCGGCGCGAAGATTTCCGAAGTGTCGGGCGTTGGCCTGGTGACACCCGCCGGCGGCAATGTGCCGGCAGTTAGGGTCGAGGCGGACCCGCAGAAACTCGCCGCCTACGGACTCAATATCGATGACCTGCGTTCGTTGATCGCGAACGTCAACGTGAGTCAGCCGAAGGGAAATTTCGACGGCCCGGACCTGGACTACACGATCAACGGCAATGATCAGATCGAAAATCCGGTGGACTACCTGAACACGGTGGTCTCGTACCAGAACGGTGCACCGGTATTCCTGCGCGATGTGGCCCGGGTCACCCAGTCCGCACAGAACACCGAACAAGGCGCCTGGTACAACAAGACGCAGGCGATTGTGCTCAACGTGCAGCGCCAGCCCGGGGCGAACGTGATCGCCACGGTCAACCAGATCATGAAAGAGCTGCCCCAGCTCGAATCCACGCTGCCATTGGGGATGAAGGTCCAGGTCGTTTCCGATAGCACGGGCGTGATCCGCTCGTCGGTATCCGATGCTGCATTCGAACTGGTCCTGGCGGTCGTGTTGGTCGTGCTGGTGATCTTCGTATTCCTGCGCAATATTCCAGCGACCATCATTCCCAGTATCTCTGTGCCGGTGTCGTTGATCGGCACGCTGGCAATGATGTACGAACTGAACTACTCGATCGACAATCTCTCGCTGATGGCGCTGATCATCGCCACCGGCTTCGTCGTCGACGACTCGATCGTGATGATCGAGAACATCGTGCGCTATCTGGAGGAGGGCAAGACGCCTCTGGAGGCGGCCCTCGAAGGCGCCGGACAAATCGGCTTCACGATCATTTCGCTTACCGTCTCGTTGATCGCGGTGCTGATCCCGCTGCTGTTCATGGGCGGCGTGATCGGACGACTGTTCAGCGAATTCGCGGTCACCCTGGCAGTCACCATCGTGCTTTCGGGCATCGTCTCGCTAACCCTGGTGCCGATGCTTTGCGCGCGCCTGCTGCGGGCGCAGGCCGACCGGCATCCGAGCCGTTTCGAGCGGATCAGCGAAGGCCTGTTCAACAAGACGCTGGGTGCCTACGAACGCGGGCTGCGCTTCGTGATGGCTCGGCAGACTTTGACCCTGCTCGTCTTCCTGGCAACCGTGGCGTTGACGGTGATCCTGTACATCACGATACCCAAAGGCCTGTTCCCGGTGCAGGACGTGGGCGTGATCCAGGGCATCAGCATCGCCGACAACTCGGTATCCTACACCGCCATGGTGCAGCGACAGGCGGCACTGGCCGAAGCGCTCCTGAAGGATCCGGACGTCACCGGCCTCACTTCGTATGTCGGTATCGACGGCACCAATACGACGCTTAATAACGGCCGTTTTCTGATCAACCTGAAAGCACGCGATGATCGTTCGCTGACCGCCGCGGAGATCGCCAGGCGTCTGCAGGACGAAGTGGCGAACGTATCCGGCATCAAGCTCTACCTGCAGCCCGAACAGGATTTGACCCTCGACACCACCGTGTCGCCGAATCAATACCAGTTCGTGCTGAGGGGGCCCAACCAGCAGGCGTTCAATCAATACGTACCCTCGTTGATTGCGCGCATGCAGAAGATCTCGTCGATCACCGATGTCACCAGCGATCTGAACAACGATGGTCTAAGCGTAAACGTCGAGGTCAATCGTCAACTGGCTGCGCGTTATGGCATCACCCCGGCCACGATCGACAACGCGCTCTACGACGCACTGGGCCAACGCATCGTGTCGACGATCTTCGATCAGTCGAGCCAATACCGCGTGATCCTGGTCGCCAAGCCCGAGAGCCTGCCGACGCTGGAGTCCCTGGGCAATCTGTATCTGCCCAGCCAGACCAGCAGCACCGGCCAGGTGCCACTGAAAGGCATCGCCTCGATCAAGATCACCAAGTCGCCGCTGGTGATCAGCCACCTGTCGCAGTTCCCCGCTGTAACCATCTCGTTCAATCTGGCCAAGGATGCTTCGCTGAGCAAGGCGGTCGACGAAGTCAATCAGGCCGAGCAGGCGGTGCATCTGCCGCCCTCGATCACCTCCTCGTTCCAGGGTGCCGCGCAGGCGTTCCAGGATTCGCTTTCGAGCGAGGTCTATCTGCTGATCGCGGCGCTGGTGGCCGTCTACATCGTGCTTGGCGTGTTGTATGAGAGCTTCATCCACCCGGTAACGATTCTCTCGACCCTGCCCTCGGCCGGCATCGGCGCACTGCTGGCGCTGATGATCGCGGGCAACGATCTGGACGTGATCGGCATCATCGGCATCGTGCTGCTGATCGGCATCGTGAAGAAGAACGCGATCATGATCGTGGACTTCGCGCTCGAGGCTGAGCGCGAACACGGCAAGCCGCCGGAAGTCGCAATCTTCGAGGCTTCGCTGCTGCGCTTCCGCCCGATCCTGATGACGACGCTGGCGGCAATGCTTGGCGCGCTACCGATGCTGCTGGGTACCGGCACCGGCTCGGAGCTGCGCCGACCGCTCGGCCTGGCCATCATCGGCGGCCTGGCCCTGAGTCAGATGCTGACGTTGTTCACCACGCCGGTGATCTATCTGTTCTTTGATCGCCTGGCACAGCGCTTCCAGCCCAAGCGCCCCGAGCCATCAGGCGAACCGGCGGCCGAGCACACGCCGTGAGCATCCCGGGTCTATTCATCAAGCGACCGGTGGCGACCACCCTGCTGGCGGTCGCCATCCTGCTGTCCGGTTTGCTGGCGTATTTCCATCTGCCCGTCGCACCGCTGCCGAACATCACCTTTCCGGTCATCGTGGTGCAGGCGAGCATGGCGGGCGCCAGCCCGGACATCATGGCCTCGACCGTGGCCGAGCCGCTGGAGCGGCGTCTGGGCACGATCGCGGATGTGACCGAACTGACCTCGCAGAGCTCGGTCGGTTCGGCACAGATCGTCATCCAGTTCGGGCTGAGCCGCGATATCAACGGCGCCGCCCGCGACGTGCAGGCCGCGATCCAGGCGGCGCGCGCGGACTTGCCGACGACCTTGCGCAACAACCCGACGTATCGCGAGTACAACCCGGCTGATTCACCGATCATGGTGCTGGCGTTGACGTCGAAAACGCTGACCCGCGCACAACTCTACGACTCGGCCGACTCGGTGATCCAGCAACAGCTGTCGCAGGTCGACGGCGTGGGCCAGATCACGCTGGGTGGCAGCGCACTGCCGTCGGTGCGGGTGGAATTGGAGCCCGATCGGCTCAACAGCTACGGTATCGGCATGGAGGATGTACGCGCCGCCATCAGCTCCGCCAATGCCGATAGCGCCAAGGGCCATATCGATCAGGGAGACCAGCGCTTCGAGGTCCTGTCCAACGACCAGATCAACAAGGCCGCACCCTACCGCGACCTGGTGGTGGCGTACCGCAACAATGCGCCGGTGCTTTTGCGCGATGTCGCCGATGTCGAGGATTCCGCGGAAAACATCCGCAATGCCGGGCTCTACAACGGCCAGGATGCGGTGCTGGTCATCGTCTATCCGCTGCCGGGCGGCAACATCGTCAAGACCGTCGCGCAAATTCGCGAAGTGCTGCCGTCGATCGAAGCGACCTTGCCACGCAATGTCCATATCGGCATCGCCGTCGACCGCTCGCAGTCGGTGAACGCGGCAGTCAACGATACCGAGCGCACGTTGTTTATCGCCGTGCTGCTGGTCATCGGCGTGGTGTTCGTCTTTCTGCAGTCGCCTCGGGCCATCCTGGTGCCGGCGGTGGCACTGCCGCTATCGATCATCGGCACGTTCGGGCCGATGTACCTGCTCGGCTACAGCATCGACAATCTCTCGCTGATGGCGCTGACGATCGGCACCGGTTTCGTGGTCGACGACGCGGTGGTGGTCCTGGAAAATATCGTGCGTCATGTCGAATCAGGCATGGATGTGCGCGAGGCAGCCTTGCTCGGCAGTGCCGAGGTCAGCTTCACCGTGATCTCGATGAGCCTGTCATTGATCGCGGTGTTCCTGCCGATCCTGTTGATGCCCGGCATCGTCGGTCTGCTGTTCCACGAATTCGCGGTGACGCTGTCGATCGCCATCCTGTTTTCGCTGCTGATTTCGCTCACGGTCACGCCAACCATGGCCGCGTATGTGCTCAACCGCGGCGCACTGCACTCCAAGGCGCGCTGGGCGGTCTGGTACGAGCGGCAGTTCGAGCGTTTCAAGCAGGCATACTCCCGTTCGCTCACCGTCGTGCTCGATCATGCGCTACTGGTCGGCTTGACGCTGATCGGGCTGATCGTGCTCAACATCTTCCTGATCAAGCTGCTGCCCTCGACCTTCTTCCCGGAGCAGGACAACGGCATCCTGATGGGACAGATCATCGCCGACCAGAGCATCTCGTTTCAGGCGATGGAGAAGAAGCTCGCACAGTTGCAGTCGATCGTGCAGAAGGATCCTGCGGTCGCCTCCGTCGCAGGCTTCACCGGCGGCCGGGCACTGAATACGGCCAATGTATTTATCGAACTCAAGCCGCTGGCGGAGCGCAAGCTCTCCGCGTCGCAAGTGGTCGATCGCCTGCGGCCGAAGCTCAATGCGGTTTCCGGCGCCAAGCTATTCCTGCAGGCGGCGCAGGATCTGCATATCGGCGGTCGGCAGTCGGCAGCGGAATATCAGTACACGCTGACCAGCGACGATTCCAACGCGCTGTTCACCTGGGTGCCCAAGCTGGTGACTGCGCTGACGAAACAACCAGGCCTTGTAACGGACGTGAACTCCGATCTGCAGCAGAACGGCCTGCAGATCTACGTTAACATGGATCGCGCCACGTCCGCACGCTACGGTTTCGCACCGAACCAGCTCGACAGTGTGCTTTACGATGCGTTCGGCCAGCGCACCGTATCCACCGTCTACAACCAGCTCAATCAGTACTACGTGGTGATGGAGGTCGCGCCGAAGTATTGGCAGTATCCGCAGATGCTGGATCGGATCCGTTTCAGCACGGCAGCAGGCAACGCGAGCGGAACCCAGCAGACGCAGATGTCCGGCGCTCTTGTCACGCCGGTCACGCAGGTGTCGGCGGTAACCTCGCAGGGCAGCACATCGTCGGGCAATTCGCTCAACTCGAATGCCGAAGCCAATCAGCTGACCAACTCCATCTCCAACGCCAAGGGCGGCAGCTCCAGCGGCAGCGCGGACAGTACGTCGGCTGAAACGCTGGTGCCGTTTCCCGTGCTGTCGTCGTATATCAGCAACCACACCGCGACGCAGGTCAGCCATCAAGGTGGCCTGGTGGCTGCCACGATTTCGTTCAACCTGCCGCCCGGCGGTTCGTTGAGCAAGGCGACGGACGCGATCAATCAGGCATCGCAGGAGCTGGGCCTGCCGGCCTCCATCCACGGCAGTTTCGCCGGTGCCGCGCAGGTCTATGCGCAGTCGATGTCGACTATGCCGCTGCTGATCCTGGCGGCGCTGGCGGCCGTCTATATCGTGCTCGGCATCCTGTACGAAAACACCGTGCATCCGATCACCATTCTCTCCACGCTGCCATCGGCAGGCATCGGCGCCACCCTGGCGCTGCTGATCTTCGGTACGCCGTTTTCGGTGATCGCGATGATCGGCATCATTCTGTTGATCGGCATCGTCAAGAAGAACGCGATCATGATGATCGACGTTGCGATCCACCTGCAGCGTGACGAAGGTTATGAGCCGCAAAAGGCTATCCACGATGCCGCCGTGATACGTCTGCGGCCGATCATGATGACCACCGCCGCTGCCGTGCTTGGCGCGGTGCCCCTGGCCATCGGCATCGGCCAGGGCGCGTCGCTGCGTCAGCCGCTTGGCATCACGGTCATGGGTGGCCTGATTCTCAGCCAGGTCTTCACGCTCTACACCACGCCAGTGATCTATCTCTATCTCGATCGCCTGCGCGCCAAGCTCGCCAGGTGGTCCGCCACGCTGCCGTGGAACAGACAATCGGACGCAAGCGTATGAAAATGAATATCCCACGCAAAACCTTGGCGGCCTCGCTGACGTTGCTGCTCGGTGGCTGCATGGTCGGCCCTGACTACCATCGCCCGCAGGTGACTGCACCGCCGCAGTACAAGGAACTGCCCGGTTGGACGATGGCCGTGCCAGCGGCTCCTACGCCAAATGCCGATTGGTGGACCGGGTTCAACGACCCGCTGCTCAATCAGCTCGAACCGATGGTGTCGGTGTCCAATCAGACTGTGCGTCAGGACTATGCGAACTATCAGGAGGCGCTGGCCGAGGTACAGGAAGCGCGTAGCGCCCTGTTCCCCACCATCGGCATCACCGGTTCAGGAACCAAGCAGCGCACTGCCAGCGGCAATCTCGGCAACAGCTCGGCAGATTTTCATCCGGTAAGCACCGCCGGTTCGCTCGAAGGCAATGTCAGCTGGGCTCCGGATCTGTGGGGCAAGGTCCGCCGCACGATCGAAGAGAACAAGGCGACCGCACAGGCGAGCGAAGCGACCCTGGCGAACGCCACGCTGACCGAGCAGACCGCCTTGGCTACTGCCGTGATCGATCTGCGGGTGACCGATGCAAACATCGACCTGCTGCAGAAGACTGTCGATACCTACAAAGAATATCTTCGCGTGGTGGGCAATCAGGGCACCGCCGGCACCACCCCCCCGTCCGATGTCATTACCGCGCGGACCCAGCTGGAGAATGCCCAGTCCAACCTGATTGCACTCGGTGTCTCGCGCGCGAAATACGCTCACGCGATTGCCGTGCTGGTCGGAAAGAATCCGGAAGAACTGGATATTCCACACAGTACGGCGCTGCCGACACTGCCAACGGTTCCGGCAGGCGTGCCATCGACCCTGCTGCAACGACGGCCGGATATCGCCGTCGCCGAGCGCCAGATGGCCGCGCAGAACGCGGCGATCGGCGTGGCCGTGGCGGCCTATTACCCGAACCTCTCGCTGTCGGGCGCAGATGGCTTTTCCCAATCACCCCTGGCTGGCCTGCTGCATATCGCCAACCATGTCTGGTCGCTGGGCGCCGATGTGAGCGAAACCGTATTCGACGGTGGCGAACGCCATGCCGAAGTCGCTGCCGCCAAGGCAGCCTACGAGGGCACGGTCGCCAACTATCGTGGCACCGTGCTGGCTGCATTCCAGAATGTGGAAGACGATCTTGCCGGCCTGCGCATTCTCGCCCAGCAGGGCGATGTACTGGACTCGGCCGTGCGCGACTCCACCCGCGGCGCACAGATCGCGTTCAACGAATACCAGGCCGGCACAGTCGACTACACCACCGCAGCCACCGCCCAGGCGACTCAATTGAGTACGCAGGAGAGCGCGCTGAACGTACAGCAGCAGCGCCTGCTCGATGCGGTATCGCTGATCGGCGATCTCGGCGGCGACTGGTCAGCCAGCGAACTGGGCGACCCGCAAAAGGCCTCGGCTCAGCGCTGAACACAACGGCGTGTTCAACAGTTTGGCCCGACGCTAGCGTCAAATGCCGAATGCGAAATGCACAAGACTCGGCGGCATATGACAGCCGATAGCGATGCTGCGCAGGCACCGCGACGGCTCGAGCGGCCACTCGTGCCGCTCGGCCAATCTGCGCGGATGAGCACAAGAGTTCTTAGAGCCTGTTCAAAATCTCTTGCGCGAATCACATGCAAGTAAGGTGCGCACGCCTCCATTGAGGCCGCCGGACGTTGCTCCTCCCCCTGCTCGCAGGGGGAGGTTGGGAGGGGGTGAAGCTCTTGATCTTCTTCGCCAAGAGCGCCCCCACCCCAGCCCTCCCCTGCGAGCAGGGGAGGGGTGCTTCGAGACGGCGTGGAGCCACCCGCAGAGGGGCCACCCCACGCGCTTTGCCCGACGAGGTTGGACGCGCTCGTGAAAAATGCTCTCTACGCGAGCCACTTGGAGATTGTGAACTGGCTCTTACAACGTGGACAGGTAGCTCGATAGCGCCTGCACATCGTCGTCGCTCAACGTTTGCGCAACGCCTTGCATCACCTTCGCATTGCTGTTGCCGACACGTACGCCACTCTTGTAGTCGCCCAGTTGCTTGGCCAGGTACGTCGAGGACTGGCCGCGCAGACGGGGAAATAGGCCCCACGGCGGTTGCGGAGCGCTGCTCAGGTTCGGTCGCGGCCCCAGCCCGGTCTGGCCATGGCAACCCTGGCATGGCGGAACACCCTGCGCCGGATCGCCGGCCAGATACAGCTGCGCACCACGCGACGTCGTCTGGACTTTCCCGGCCGGCTTCGGTGGGAGCGAAGCGAAGTAGCTGGCCAGATCACGCATGTCGACATCGTTTAGGGCCGCCACCTGGGGGATCATTACCGGATCTTCGCGCTGACCGTCGTGGAACTCCTTGAGCTGCACGTAGAGATAGCTGGCGGACTGCCCTGCCAGGTTCGCAAACATGGGGCTAATCGCGATGCCCTGCGTACCGTGACATGCCACGCACACTGCAGCCTTGCCTGCACCCGCAAGGGCGTCGCCGCTAATCGCCTGCATGTGGCGTAGATCCGTCACAGTGGCAAGCGGCGCGTTGCTGATGGTCGTGGCCGGCGTCTGTTGCGTGCCGATGGCGGTGACGCTGGTCGATAGCGCCAGCAGGAGAACCGGCAGGAGGCTTTTGCGATACATCATCCCGGCGATCTCCTCACAGCTTCATGTTCAACATGATCCCGACGAGGGTGGTGCCGTAATGCAACTGGCCGCCCTTGTCGGTGTAGATACGGTGATCGTAGGTGAGCACGTTGTCGAAGCCGGCATAGTGGAAGTCGCTGAACGCGCCGGTCTCGTAGCGACCGTACAGGCGAATGCCCACGTTGCGACTGATGCCGAAGCTCAGACCCAGATCAAGCGTGTTGGTGCGGTATTTATTGTCGGGAAACGCGTTACCTGCGGCCTCCACCGAGGTTGGATCGCGATAGGCCAGAGCGCCGATCGTGGCGTAGTTGTAACCAACATGGCCCAACGAGCCGGTGTAGTTGTAGCTGGCGTCCGCGCGTACTCGGCCAAAGTCGTGGCTCATGCTGATACCGGCATTGCGATTGCCCTCGCGATCGTATTCCCACCACTGATTCGCATACGGGTACAGCGGGCCACCGAGATTGGGATTGGTCTGGCCAATCGTGCCAAGCGCGTTGCCGTTGTCCGTCGCGTCCGCGTCGCCCACGTTGGAGATACCCATGCGCGAACCCTCCGCACCGAGGTACACATTCATCGTGGTCACCGGGTTCGGCTGCCAGTCCCACTGCACCGTGAAGCCGGTAGTATTCGTGCTTTGCCGGCCGATCAGTGTGCCGTAGTTGTCGCGGTTGCCGTAGAACGTGCCCGACAGCGTGGCCGACTCGCCCCACGGATACATGATGATCGCGCGTGCCTTGCTCTCGGTGCGATCGGACAGATCGTATTTGCGCATGTCCGCGACGGTGTATGCAGCCAGACCAACGGCGGGGGTGACGAAGCCCGGCAATGATTGCGCGAAGAACTGTTCGTACGGATCATAGTTGTACTTGTCGCCGTCGCGCCTGGCGTACTCCCAACTCAACCGCACGGTCGCCCCGAGCACATCGCGACTGACCCAGTCGAACTTGAGGCGTTGCTCATCGATGCGCTTGCGCTCACGATACTTCGGCTGGTTGTGGTCGAACGTGTAAGTGACGCCGAACGAGCTCTTGCGGCCCAGCTGCCAGTCGGTGCCGAACTCCAGCAGAGTATCGGTGTAGCTGAAAGGCACGTTGTATACAGCAACGTCTGATGATTGGTACAGCGGATTGCGTGGATCGAAGATGCCTGTTTCGCCCGGCACGATGCTGCCTTGCGCGCCATTCTCTGAAATGTAGCCGTATTGGCCGGTGAGCGGGTTGTAGGCCAGATAACGTGTCTTGTTGTCCTCCTCGTACCCGCGCAACCCGGCGTGCCAGCCGAATGTCTGGGTGGGATGAAAGCTGAGCCGCGCATCGAACAAGCCGGTGTCGATGCGCGCGTTTGCGCTTCGCTGCGACAACGCCGCCGTGGTATTCCAGTTCGAACACTGGAACGTATAGTCCACGGGCGGTGCAATATAGATGCCGCCTTTGCCTATGCAGGTGGTGGGCGCCAGCAGCGCGCCGTCCTGGCGCATGGTGCCCCACGCACCGACCACGGACAGCTGGCCATTCCACTTCAGCTCACGGGTCAGATCCAGCCGCAGGTTGTGATAGTCGTTGTCCGGCTCCAGCGAGAACTGGCCGCTACTGATGTTTCCCACCTGCGGCGTGCCCGTCACGTTCCACAACGCGAATGGACTCTGGTAGTTCAGGTGATCCTTGTGATCTCGAAAGAACGAGCCGTTATAGGTGGCGAGGAGGTGCCAGTTCTTGCCGACATTGCGCAGACTGAGGTTGATGTCCGTGGTGCGGAAGTCGATCGGCCGCACGGTTTCCAGGATGCCGCCGTTGTTCGGGAAGGGGTAGTTGAAGAACATCGTGCCGCCCCAGAGGCGGGTGCCCGTGCGCTTCTCGTTCGTGATCGAGGCTGAACCTATCCAGTTGCGATACAGCACGCCTTCAAAACCGAGGCCCTCACGCGTTCGCGTAAGCCCGATGTTTCGCCGGGACGTGGCGGCGGACACCGCCGCCACCTGCGCTGCCGTACTGCGGCCGGGCATCAGCGGCGGCGGCAGGGTCAGGTCGGTCGTGCCGACGCCGTTCCATATCGGATAGGCGCTGGTCGACACGATATGTGGCATGTCGCGATAGAACGCCTCGATCCGGTAGCTACCGTATTTGCCGCCGCGAAGGTGATAGAACTGGTCGTCGCCGCTGAGGTGACTGCTGCGGAACTCAGCGTATTCCCCGCTATGGTGATTGTCGGCATTGAACGCGAACAGGCCCAGCACCGGACCGCTTCGCCAGTCGGCATACTGGCGAAAAAATTCCGCGTTGCGATCGCCGCCCACATGCAGGTAGCCAAGCTGCAACATGCCGGCATAGGTCCAGTCGCTGCCCTTACTCGACGGCTTGCCTGGATCGACCGCCGAGGGATAGGGATACAACGCGCCACTGGGTGTGCGCAGCATCCCGGCATGCAGATATGACATGCCGTCGGGATCGGCCGATTGCAGCATCGGCGTCCAGCCGCGCGGATCAAGCGCATTGCCATACTGCATGTCGCCCACGCGCATGGTCCCGCTGGTATCTCCGGCTGCCGCGCCCGGGGTGCCTAACAGTCCAGCCAGCAACGCCAGGAACAGAACCTTCGGAGCGATCCCTTTCCGTGTACGGATATCCCAGCCGCCGCTATTCATGGAATTTCGGCCCGGAAGGATTGTTCGACCCGTGGATATTGCTGTGGCAAGTCAGGCAGCCACGACCCATCAAGCGCTCGTCCGAATGGGTACCCGTGGCGAGGCCAGCCGCGGTTTGCAGGTCATTCGGATGGCGCGTCATGGTGTGGCACTGCTGACACAGCATCGGGACCGGCGCGGACAACAGGGTCTGCTGGTTGGAACCATGTACGTCGTGACAGTTAAGGCAATTCGCACGCACCGGGGCGTGCTCGAACAGGAACGGCCCGCGCTTCTCGGCGTGACAGGTGTAGCAAGTCTCGTTGACCGTGTCGGTCTTCAGCAGCGGCTTGGTGACGCTGCCGTGCGGATTGTGGCAATCGGTGCAGGCCATCTGCCCTTCCGGCAGCGGCATGTGCGAGCGACGATTGAACTTGGCACGCACGTCCTGGTGGCAGGTCGCGCAGACCTCATTGATGGACGGCTTCGCCAGTACGCCGTCCGGCGACAGCCGCGCCATCGGATTGTGGCAATCAGTGCAGGAAAGGTTACGGCTTTCATGGATCGAACCGAGCCAGTGCTGGCGCGCACCACCGGCATGACAGCCGAGGCAGACGGCCGCCTGGGTCTGCGGCGTGGTCTTGGCATCATGCGTGAACGCAATGATCGAGCCTGCCATGGTGGGGTTCTTCGCGTGCTCGGAACCTGGCCCGTGACAGCTTTCGCAAGCTGCCTGCGGACCGGTATTGGCCGCGCCGACGCGGAACGATGCCGCATGCAGACTGTGTGAGGCCTCCATGTTCTCCTGCGAGTGGCAAGCGATGCAGGTTTTCGCGCCGATCGCGTCCGCGTTAGGCGTAAGCGGATTCTTCGGGATCGCGGCCGCATCGAACGGCGTGCCCGGGCGGCCATCCAGCGACGTCTCATCCAGCGACTTCCCGGCCATCGATTTCGAGTAGGGGCTGGCTGCACTTGCGCCGGGACGCATGTCAGTGGCCGGCAGCATGCGGGCGATATCGGTCTGACTGAGCCCGCTGGACAGTGCTGGCACGGCGGAGGTCTGGCTGGAACCGGCGCCTGCCTGCTGCGCCTGCGCGTCACCTGACCCCAGTGACAGAATCCCGCCAGCACTCAACGCCACGCAAAACAAAATCGCAAAAACAAACGGAAGACCACGCATGGCTTGAGCCCTTGGCTAGCGCGAAATAACGGATGGATCGGCGACAGACATTCCCTTGGTCGCACCATCCTCCGCGCCCAGCCTCATCCATGGCCGGAGTATTCGCTGGAAGCCGAAGCTCCTATAAGCCCCTAGTGTGGTGTCTCAAAAATAACTTCAAATAAGTTTAGCGGCAGCGCGTGCCACGGAAGCAAGGATGACGTCGGCCGTCTTGCGCCAGACGAAGGGTTTGGGGTCGACATTGTGCGTGTCGATGTA